>Ga0209369_1000203_pt1 | contig 123904 bp, 99 predicted proteins | sample EBPBio142010_DNA_FD_185865 | JGI IMG/M metagenome (GOLD analysis project Ga0209369, IMG submission 185865) | Wastewater treatment Type I Accumulibacter community from EBPR Bioreactor in Madison, WI, USA - Reactor 1_10/4/2010_ DNA (SPAdes)... | ecosystem: Engineered > Bioreactor > EBPR >...
CCCAAAATGGACATGACGCGCAGGTAGGTGCCGATGGATGGTGCGGGGTCGCCCGACTCGACCGCGCGCAGGGTGTTGCGCGTCATGCCTGCGCGCGCCGCAAGCTCTACCGTGCCCAGGCGCTGGGCCTTGCGCAGGCGCTTGAGGCGGTCGCCCAGCTGCAGGAGCAGTTGGCGTTCAAGGAGGGCATGAAATTCATCGCCAGTCATTTGCGCAATAATTTAACCAAATTTGAATTTTTGGATAAATTATTAATCATTTTATCAGCACAACGCTTGATTGACGCGGGTATTGCTCCCTCTCCCCTCGTGGGAGAGGGGAGGAGGGCCCAGCGCCGCAACCTGTGTAGATACCAATGTCCAAAGGGGGGAAGGGCTAATACCCACGCCGCGCGCTTGCAGCATGGCGCCTACGCTGTGCGTTGCAGCCGTTGCCGCTCGCCCGTTGCGGCGGGGTGGTAGATGCGCCGGTGCAGCGTGGCGCTGCAGGGCAGTGGGCTTTGCGGCAGCCAGCAGGTGTGGCGCGGCTCGCAGGCGGGGTGGAAGTAGGGGTCTACCTGGTCTATCCAGCCCTGCCAGCGCGCCAGGAAGGCGGCCGAGTCCTCGGGGTGGGGGTCGTAGCCCTCGGCCTTGCCGCGGGTGAGCGATTCGTGGTGCAGCAGGGTGGCGCGCGGGCAGTACAGGATGCGCCAGCCTTGTTCCAGCGTGCGCAGGCACAGGTCCACGTCGCCAAAGCCGACGGCCAGAGTTTCGTCGTAGCCGTTTATGGCCTCGAAGGCGTCGCGGCGCATCAGCAGGCAGGCGGCGGTGACGGCGGCGACTTCGTGCGTGGCGATGAGGCGGCCCTGGTGGGCAATGTCCACGCGGTCGGGCGGCAGGCGCAGGAATTTGCCGTAATGCTCGGCCACGCCAAAGGCGCCCACGCACACGCCGGCATGCTGGATGGTGGCGCGGTCGGGGTAGAGCAGCTGGGCGCCCACCATGCCCACGCCGCTCTGCTGGGCCAGGGCCAGCATGTGTTCGAGCCAGCCGGGTTCGATGGCTTCGATGTCGTTGTTGCAGAACAGGTAGTGGGTGTAGGGGCGCTGCAGCTGGCGCACGGCCCAGTTGTTGATGGCCGAGAAGTTGAATGGCCCGGCGTAGCGCAGCACGGTGGTGCCGCTGGCGGGCAGGGTGGCGAAGTAGGCGAGGGATTCGGCGTCGGTGGATTCGTGGTCTATGAGGATGATGTCGTAGTCCACCGCCGGTATGGTGGCGCGCAGGCTGTCGATGCATTGGCGCACCAGGGCGCCGTGGTTTTTGGTGGGGATGATGATGGCCACGCGCTGGTCGGGCGCGGGTGTATAGCGCGGCGCGAAGAAGTTGAACGAGGCGCCGGGCTGCACCTGGCCAGCCAGGCCGACGCGATCGAGGTGGCGCTGCAGCACACCGCGCGATATGCGCATGACCTCGTCGGCCCGGGCGTGCCCTGCCGATGCCGGGTGGGTGCGCCATTGGTACAGCACCTCGGGGATGTGGACGATGGTTTGGGCGCGTTCGCTGGCGCGCAGGATGAGGTCGTAGTCTTGCGAGATGGCGAGGGTTTCGTCCAGCCCGCCCAGCTCGCGCAGCAGCGCCGTGCGAAAGCCCACCAGGTGCACGATGTAGGGGTGTTCGCGCAGGTATTCGGGGGAGAACACGGGGCGCAATACCTGCTGCAGCACGCTGGCGCCGTCGGGGGTGACCAGCACTTCGTCGGAGTAGAGCAGGTCGGGGTCGTCCTGCTGCACGGATTCGGCCACGCGGTACAGGGCCTGGGGTTCGAGCAGGTCGTCGTGGTCCAGCAGCACGGTGAACGGGCTGGTGCACAGCGCCAGCGCCTGGTTGGTGGCGTGGGATACGCCGCGGTTGGCATCGCCCAGGTGCAGCTGGATGCGGCTGTCTCGGCGCGCGTAGTCTTGCAGGATGCGGCGCACGTGGGGCTGGGTGGAGGCGTCGTCGGCAATACACAGCTGCCAGTGGGGGTACCACTGGTCTTGCACCGAGCGCAGCATGGCGTGCAGCATGGGCTCGGGCGTGTTGTAGGTGGGCACCAGGATGCCTATGGTGACGGGGGCGCGCAGGCCGGCTATGGCGGCCTGGATGGCGGGGCCGGCGGTGGCGGCAAAGTGGGCGCGGTGTTGCTGCCAGTCGGTCAGCGGCATGCCGCGCCCGAGGGTGGCCAGCACGGCCTTGACCCTGCGCAGCCCGCCATCGCGCCAGGCGGCGCGCAGCTGACGCAGGTTGGCCGCCAGGTTGGCGCGGTCTTTTAGCAGGTGGCGCAGGCTGCGCGCGAGCAGGCGGAGTTTGCGCGGCAGGTGGCGCAGGCGTTGCGGTAGTGGGGGCACGGTGTGGATGTTTGTGAAAAAAAGGCTGGTCAGCGACTTGTCTCAGGGCGTTGCCATGGGGCTGCGGCAGGTTCCTTCACCCTCTGGGCTTGGGTGTGCACACATCTTTTTGATAGCGCAACACGCTTGCCTTGTGAGGGCTTAACTCCCTCGCCCCCTTGGGGGAGAGGAAAAAACACCCACAAAGGTTCGCCAATGCAGCGTAAGTTGCTATGAAAAAATCTGTTCATGCACAAGCCCTCTGGGGGAAGGTGGGGATGGGGGCTGGCATACATGGCGAGACGTGCGCTGGCGTCGCCGGCCCCCACCGCAGCCCTCCCCCAGCGGGGGAGGGGACAATGCGGGTAACTAGGGCGTGGCGGGCAGGGCGGTGGGTGGGGGCTGTGGCGCGGATTCGTCGGGGGGCACCAAGCCGGCGAGGTAGTCGCTGTCGTAGGACCAGGCGGGCAGGGTGTCGTCGGGCAAGGGGATGTGCAGGCCGGGCGCGGGCAGGGGGGGCTCGGCGCCCACGTAGTGCCGCGCGCGCAACTCCAGCAGCAGGGCCAGCCAGTCGCCGGGGGGGGTGTTCCATGGGTGTATCCAGCTCCACGGGCGGCCGGCCAGTCGTTCGGGGAAGGCGCCCAGGTCGGTGGCAATTATGGGCAGGCCGGCCTGCAGGCAGGCGCTGAGTGTGTAGCTGTAGGTTTCGGGCCAGCGCGCGGGGAACCAGATCAGGTCGGGCTGCAGGCGCGCCAGCAGCAGGGGCAGGTCGGCGTCTTCGTAGGCGCCGTGCACGGTCAGGCTGGCGTGGGGTTGCTGGCGCATGGGCAGGTGGGGGTAGCCGAGCAGGTGCAGTTCGATGGGGGCCTGCAGGCGGGCGGCTTCCAGCGATACGGCCTCCAGCGTTTCGCCGCCCTTGATGCGGCTGAGTGCGCCGACCACGAACACGCGCAGGTTGGCGCCGGGGGACAGCCGGCGCGGGCCGGGTTGGGGCAGCGGGGTGCCGGGCGCGATGTCCAGGTGCGGTGCGTGGCGTATGTTGGCGGCGGGAAAGTAGTGCGCCATGCGTTGGGCGGCGTCGCGGCTGGGGGCGAGCACGGCGCGCGCGCCGTTGAGGAACAGCCGGTGGCGCAGGCGCCAGTCTTCTATGGTTTCGCCAGTGGGGGCGGGGCGGCCGCACAGGCATTCGGTGCATTGGGCCACGCCACGTTCGCCGCAGTAGGCGTGGTTTTCGTCCACCAGCGCGATTTGCGGGCAGGCGTTGTAGTAGTCGTGGGCGGTGAAGTCGTAGGTGACCTGCAGTTGCTCGGGCAGTCGCATCAGGTCGGGGTGCAGGCCCAGCAGGTGGTGGTAGTGCACATGGGCCACGCCGATGTTGCGCAGCAGGGCGAGCAGTTCGTCGGCCTGTTCCAGGCCGTGGTAGTCGCGCGTGAAGGCCTCGCCAGGGGCGTCCCACTGCAGGCGCAGGCGGTGGTCGGCGAGCGGTGTGAGGGTGAGGAAGTGGGCGCGGCCTTGCAGGTGGGCGCTGAGCTCATGCACGTGGCGGCGCGTGCCGCCACCTACGCCGTGCAGCACGGCGAGGATGCGCGGGTGCGGGCTGCTGTTGAGCCTTGCGATGTCCAGCGCCTCACGCCAGGCTCGCGCGGGGTCCTGCGCCAAGTGGGCCTGTACGGTGGCTTCGTAGTCGGGGTGCAGCTGCTGCAGGATGGCTTGCGCGGCGGCCTCGCGCGGGCTTTTGGCGGCGCCGAAGCTGACGCCACCGACGTGGCGCACGAAGGTGTCCACGGCCAGCAGGTGTTGCCAGCCGTGGCGTGCGGCGCGCATGCAGAAGTCGTTTTCTTCGCCGTAGCCGGTGCCGAAGTGTTCGGCATCGAACGGGCCGGTCTGCGCCAGGCAGTCGCGGCGTATGTACATGCAAAAGCCCACGGCGGTGGGTATCGGCACGGCCATGCCGGCGTTGGTGTGGGCGCACAGGGCGTCCAGGCTGGCGGTGTTCTGGCCCGGGGGCAGCGGGTTGTCTGCGCAAAAACGCGGGTAGCTGCAGATGGTGGCGTTGTTGGACAGCGGGGTGACGGTGCCGGTGTGGCTTTCGCGGTAGGCGGCCTGGCGCAGGCGGTCGAGCCAGTCGCCGGCGACTTCGGTGTCGCTGTTGAGCAGCAGCACGTCGTTGTCGGCCGACAGTGCCATGCCGCGATTGACGGTGTGCACGAAGCCGAGGTTCTCGGGGTTTTCGAGCAGGGTGATGCGCGGCTCTTGCGCGGCCTGCTGGCGTAGCCAGTCGGTGAGTTCGGGGTTGGGGCTGGCGTCGTTGATGACGATGATGCGCGTGGCTGTGTGTTGCCTGCTCCCGATTACCGAGGCCAGACAGCGCTGGGTGTCGGCCAGGCCTTGGTAGACGGGGATGATGATGTCCACGGCGGCGGCCGGGGTGCCGGTTTGCGGGGTGTGGACAGCGGCGGGTGTTTGGGTGTCTGCTGCGGTTTGCGCCATGCTGTCAGGTGCCGCTTGTGGTGCGGGTTGTGTTGGCGCGTTGGCGGGTGGCACAGGCTGGGCTGCGGCAGGGGCCGCAGCGGGCGTGTTGCCCTGCATCAGGTGCACCAGCTGCCGCTTGAGGCGTGCGATGGGCCGCGTGGCGCGCATGACGCGGGAGTTTTCCAGCATATGCATCTGGGCCTGTAGTTGCTGCACCTCGTTCTGCAGCAGGTGGTGCAGGTGCTGTAGTTGTGCATGTTCCTGCGCCAGGGGGTGCAGGCGTGCAAGCTCTTGCCGTGCCTGATGATGCGTGGTTTGCAGCTGGGCCAGGGTGTGCTCGGTGTGTGCGGCCTGCGCCTGCAGGGCCTGCGTGCGTTGTGCCAGGGCGAGGTAGTCGGCGGACATGGGCCAGCCCAGTTCCACTTCCAGCACACTGGGGCCGGCGTGCATGCATTGCGCCAGCAACGACGTGGGTATCGGCAGCTCCATCCAGGGGTCGTCGCCCGTGAGCAGCAGTAGTACGGTGCCAGGGGCGCTGGCCGGCGCCGGTGCCCAGGCGATCTGGTTCTGGGGCTGGGTGCTCAGGTTTTGCCCTTGGGGCGCGTCGGCTGTCCAATGCCACAGGGTTTGGGACTCGGCGTTGCACAGCCGCAGACGGTGCAGATGCAGAAAACCGGGCCGGTCGGCGGGATCGAGCCGCAGGCCGGGATAGTCCATGGAGCAGGCGGGTAGTTCAAAGCGCAGTGTTTGCCGCAGGCTGCCGATGGTGCCGCTGGCAATGGTCTTGCGGGATTCGTCGTAGGCGCCAGCCTGGCCCCAGTACAGCTGTGCGGTGAAGGCCGCGCCATCGGGTGCCGCATCAACGGGCGGCGCTATGGCGCTGGCAGGGGCGCTGGTTGGGCGCACGCTGGCGACAAACTGGTAGCTGAGCGCGTCGGGCAGTGCCAGCAGGTAGCGCGTGAAGGCGGGGGGCAGGCTGTCGGGTGTGCGCTGGAATTCGGAGTCCCATAGTTCGCGCCGTATGGCTTGCAGGGCGTTCACGGCCCAGCCGTTGTCCTGCAGCAGCCTTTGCAGCGAGCGGCGCGTGAAAAAGCGCAGGTGGGTTTGGTCGAGCAGCCCTTCGGGGCGGTAGCGGAACTCGCCGTGCATCAGCTCCAGGGTGAGGCCCGCGTAGGCTGCGTTGGGCACGGAGATCAGTAGCCGTCCGTCTGGTTTGAGCAGGCTTTTGCAGGCCTGCAGAATGTGCTCGGGGCGGCGCAGGTGTTCGAGCACGTCGGCGCACACGATGGCGTCATAGTGCCGGCCAGCGAAAAGCGTGGGCAGGCTGGCGGTTTCCAGGTCGGCAACTTCCACCCGGCGGTAATGGGCCTGTGCGTGTGTGGCTTCGGCCTGGTTGAGGGTGACGCCATCGCAGGTGCAGCCGCGCGTTGCGCTCAGGTGCAGGCCGAGCGCACCGCTGCCGCAGCCGAGATCGAGCACCTGGCTGCCTGGAGGCACCATGCCTGCCAGAACGGAAAGCGAGCTGCGCTCCTCGGGGCGGATTTCGCGCTGATAAAAGTGCAAGTCTTCATTGCTTGGCGTCATGTAGGGATTATGACGGGGCTCGCCTGGCCGAAAGCCGTCATGGCATTTGCGGCGACAATGGCAGGCTTTGCCGGTGCCGCAGAGGCCGCAGCGAGAACAGTTACATAGTCGGCCCGCATGCGCCGATACGATCGGCGCGCGATGCTCTTGATTTCTTTTACGGCCTTTTTGATTTCGACCCTGGTTGCCGGTGCCGTGGTGCGTTGGGGCCATGGCCATGCGCGTTTGTATGGGGCGGATATGCCGCAGCGCTTCCATGCGGGCCATGTGCCGCGCCTGGGAGGGCTGGCCTTGCTGGCAGGGGTGGGTATCAGCTGGGGCTTGGGTGCCTTGCAGTCCACGCTATATGGCGACCCAGGGTCGCTGCGGCTGGGGCCTTGGGTGGGACTGTGGGTGGCGGCCTTGCTGCCGGCGGTGGTTGGCGGCATGGCCGAGGACGCCACGCAGCGCTTGACGGTGCGCTGGCGGTTGCTGTTGTCTGGCGTGACGGCGGTATTGGCGGTGGTGTTGCTCGGTCTCAATGTGCCACGGCTGGATTTGCCATGGCTGGATGGCTGGATGCGGTTGGCACCGTGGCTGGGCACGGCCATTGCCTTGCTGGCGGTGACGGGCCTGCCGCATGCGTTCAACATCATTGATGGCTATAACGGCTTGGCGGGGGCAGTGGCCTTTGCCGTGTGCCTGGCATTGACGCATGTGGCTCTTCAGGTGGGCGATCGCAGCCTGGCCGTGATGGTGGTGTGCACGGCCGGTGCCACGGTGGGGTTTCTGGTCTGGAACTACCCGCGTGGAATGCTTTTCGCCGGCGACGGCGGTGCCTATGTGTGGGGCGTGGTGATTGCGATCGCCAGCATTTCCCTGGTGCAGCGCAACCCCGAGGTGTCGCCCTGGTTTCCGGTGTTGCTGTTGATTTATCCGGTGTGGGAGACGATGTTTTCCATTTACCGGAAGTTGGCGCGCGGGGTGTCGCCGGGGGTTGCCGATGCCTTGCACTTTCATCAGTTGATTTATCGGCGCATCGTGCGCCGGGTGTTTGACGAGGATGTGTCGCGGCGCATGCTCAAGCGCAACAACCGCACCTCACCCTATTTGTGGGGGTTTACCTTGCTGACGGTGGTGCCGGCGGTGCTGGCATGGAAGAGCACGGGGCTTTTGATGTTGTTTTGCGCGCTGTTCATGGTGTTGTACGTGGTGGCTTACGTGGCCATCGTGCGCTTCAAGGTGCCGGGTTGGATGCAGGGCTGATGGGTCTGGGTGCGCCTGGGGCGTCGGGCGCCTTGGCCGCGCTGGCGTGGGTGTGTTGGTTCCAGCTGCTGGGCCAGGGCGTATGGCATGGGTTCTGGCGCGGCCGCTCGCCAGGCCGTGAGGTTCTGCCCGGGGTGCTGGAGCTGTTTTTCCAGCAGGTGCTGGGTATGGGCGCTGCCATGGCGCTGCTGCTGCTGTTGGCGGTGGCGGGGCTGTTTCATTGGCCAGGCCTGGCGGGCGCGATGGCCGTTTCGGTGTCGGTTGCGGCCTGGCTGGGGCGCGGCAGGGCGTGGTTGCTGCCAAGGTGTGCCCCGTGGGAATGGCTGGCGCTGGCGTGCGCGGTGCTGTTGGCGGTGGCGGTGTCCTGGCGTTTCCCTGGGGCCTGGGACGATACGGCGTATCACCTGCCCCTGGCGCGCACGATCGTCGATCACCACGCCTTGGTGGCCAACGAGTGGCTGCGATTCCCCTATTTCCCCGCGTTCATGCACCTGCTGTTTGCGGCAGGACTGCTGGTGGATGTGTGGCTGGCGCAATGGCTGGCCACCTGGCCCGTGGTGTTGGCGTTGTTGGGATTGATGGGCGCTGCGCGATGGTTGTGCAGGCATGCCGGCTGGGGTGTTCTGGCCTGGGCCTTGTACCTGCGCACGCCGGCCCTGGAGCATTCGTTGGGGTTTGCCTATGTGGATGCTGCCTTGGCGCTGTTTTGCATGGCGGCCGTGTTGGCGGTGGCCCAGTGGGCACAACCCGCGGCAACCGGTGCGCGCACCTGGCTCTGGCTTGGCGGTGCGTGTGCCGGCATTGCCGGGGGCATCAAGTTCCATGGGCTGGTGGTGGCCGCTGCCCTGGGAGGCGTGGTGCTGATTCGGTCGCTTTGCTTGGCCGCACCAGACCGGGCGAAGGCGCTGCGCCGCGACCTGCTGGCTTATGCGTTGCCTTGCGCCGCGCTGGCGGGGTTTTGGTATCTGCGCAGCTATTGGCTGACGGGAGATCCCATACATCCTGCAGGCGGCTCGGTCTTTGGCTATTACCTGTGGACGGCGCAGGACATGGCGCTGCAGGTGGCCGAGCAGGCGTCGCACGGCGTGCCCAAGCAATGGGCGCATTTTTTGCAGGCCATATGGCATGCCAGGGTGCCATATTTGTACGCGGCGTTTTTTGTGCCGCTGCTGCTGGTGGTGCCGGGGGCGCGCGTTTGGGCCGTCGTTGGGGCGGTGGTCTGGGTGGTGACGCTGTTCTGGTTCTGGATCAGCCAGGTGGATCGCTACTTGATGCCGGTCTTGCCGCTGGCGGCGCTGCTTTGCGTGGGGTTGGTCTGGCGTGTGGTGCATTGGTTTGTGCCTGGGACGTGGATTGGCAGGACTGTGCGCAGGCGAGGCCTGGCTGTGCTGGCACTGGCTTGTTGTGTGTATTTGGCGTGGTGGTCTGTGCAAGGCTGGTGGCAGCGGCCCACCGTGTTGGCGCAGCGTGACGGTTTTGCGGAGATCGCCCTGTTGCGGCGTGCCCAGGAACTGGCGCCAGAGTATGGGACGCGAGTGCTGAATCTGGGGTATGAAAACGCGTTCTATTACTACCGGGGTGAACTCGTCGGCGATTGGTTTGGTCGGGCGGCGTTTTGGCGCATCGCGGACTGTAGTCCGCAGTGCCGCATGCGCTCTCCAGAGGAAACGCGCCGGGCCATGCAGGCGTTGGGTGCGCGTATGGTGCTGATCCATTCCGGGAAGTTTCCTTTCGACGAAGCGCGCTATTCCGCGCAGATGGTGCTTCTGGCAAAAAACGGTGCCGGCTTTCTCTACGGGTTGCCGCCAGCGCAATGAACCGCTGCGCCGCCGTCATGCGGCACAATTTGCGCTCTTTTGTTCCACGCTGCCAGCCGATTGCACACCATGACCGATCTCTCCACCATCGCCCCCCGCGACAAGGCCGAAATCTTGGCCCAGGCGCTGCCCTATATCCGCAAGTTTCATGGCAAGACCATGGTCATCAAGTACGGCGGCAACGCCATGACCGACCCGGAGCTGCAGCAGGACTTTGCCGAGGACGTGGTGCTGCTCAAGCTGGTGGGCATCAACCCGGTGGTGGTGCATGGCGGCGGGCCGCAGATCGAGCAGGCGCTGAACCGCCTGGGCAAGAAGGGCCAGTTCATCCAGGGCATGCGCGTGACCGATGCCGAGACCATGGAGGTGGTCGAATGGGTGCTGGCCGGCGAGGTGCAGCAGGACATCGTGGGCCTGATACACCACGCCGGCGGCAAGGCCGTGGGCCTGACGGGGCGTGACGGCGGGCTGATACGCGCCAGGAAGCTGAAGATGCTGGATCACAAGGATCCGAGCATCGAGCACGACGTGGGCCAGGTGGGCGACATCGTGGCCATAGACCCCAGCGTGGTGAAGGCACTGCAGGACGATGCCTTCATTCCGGTCATCAGCCCGATCGGCTTTGGCGAGAACAACGAGAGCTACAACATCAACGCCGACGTGGTTGCCAGCCGGCTGGCAACGGTGCTGCAGGCCGAGAAGCTGGTGATGCTGACCAACATCCCTGGTGTACTGGACAAGGCTGGCCAGCTGCTGCCGGAGCTGACACCGCAGCAGATCGACGCGCTGATTGCCGACGGCACCATCTCCGGCGGCATGCTGCCCAAGCTGGCCGGCGCCATTGACGCCGCCAAGGCCGGCGTGAACGCGGTGCATGTGGTGGATGGGCGTGTGCCGCACTCCATGCTGCTCGAAATTCTGACCGACCAGGCCTACGGCACGATGATCCGCAGCAGCTGATAGGGCTGCCAGCGGTTGATCCGGCTTGGTTATTGGCTTTGTAGGAGCGGCTTCAGCCGCGAATGGCGCCATTCGCGGCTGAAGCCGCTCCTACGCACAGATGGCATCGGCTGCTGTCAGATCAGTATTGTGCAGATGGTGAAGGTTGCAGATTTGGAACAAAAGTTGCAACTTAGCGACGTACGCATATCCACCCATGGGCATTTCGACGGGCTGTGCGAGAATCAATTGCACACATTTGTTTCGATATGTCTGAATTCACGCCTACCTATCCCGAGTCCTCCAAGCCCGACGAGGCGCGCGTCACGCGCCGTCGCCTGCAGCCCGGTGAGCGGCGCGAGCAGATTTTGCAGGCCCTGGCGGCCATGCTGCAGCAGCCGGGGGCCGAGCGTGTCACCACGGCCGCCCTGGCGCGCCAGCTGGGGGTGAGCGAGGCGGCGCTGTACCGCCATTTCGCCAGCAAGGCGCAGATGTTCGAAGGGCTGATCGACTTCATAGAGCACAGCGTATTCACCCTGGTGCGCCAGATCGAGGAGCAGGGTGACCAGGCCAATGGGGCCTTGCGCGCCGCGCGCATCGCGGCCATGGTGCTGCAGTTTGGCGAGCACAACCCGGGCATGGTGCGCGTCATGGTGGGCGATGCACTGGTGTTCGAGAACGAGCGCCTGCAGCAGCGCATGAACCTGTTCTTCGACAAGATCGAGGCCCAGCTGCGCCAGTGCCTGCGCCCGGCCGGCGAGGCCGTGGCCGCGCCCACGCTGCAGGCGCAGGTGCGCGCAGCGGCGCTGTGCGACCTGATCCGCGGGCGGCTGCAACGTTACGCGCGTACGGGCTTTCGCCGACTGCCGAGCGAGCAGTTGGACGCTACATTGGCGCTGTTGCTGTAGGGACTTGCATATTCCCGCCTGGCGGGCCATATCGACTAGATAGCGTGCGGTCTCTGGCTGGGCCGCAAGCCCTCACCCCCACCCTCTCCCAGAGGCAGGGGGGGTAATGTCGGGGCAACCGGCAGCCCTCGCACCTCGCGGGCGACTAGTGGTTTACCCGTAAATACACTGCTCAACCAACCGAGGACTGGCACAAGTCCGCAGTTTTGTGCAAAATAGAACGATCGTTCGTTTTATTTTTCCCATGACCCTACCCATCACCCCACGCAAGACTGCCGCCGCGCCCAGGCGCGAAGGGCGGGCCATGCACAAAGGCCAGCAGACCAAGGCGGCCATCGTTGATGCCGCGCTGGGCCTGGCCACGCATATCGGGCTGGAGGGGTTGTCCATAGGCGCGCTGGCCGATGTGACGGGCATGAGCAAGTCGGGCGTGTTTGCCCATTTCGGCTCGCGCGAGGAGTTGCAGATCTCGGTGATCCGCGAATACCACCAGCGTTTTGAGCACGAGGTGTTCTTCCCTGCCATGGATGCGCCGCGCGGCGTTGCGCGCCTGCGCGCCATGTTTGGCAACTGGATGCAGCGCACCTCGATAGAGATCGATTCGGGCTGCATCTACATCAGCGGCGCCGTGGAGTTTGACGACCGCGACGGCCCGGTGCGCGATGCGCTGGCCCATTCGGTGCTGACCTGGCAGGCCGCCATGAAGCGCGCCATCACGCAGTGCAAGGACAGCGGCGAGATCCGCCGGGACGTGGCGGAAGACCAGATGCTGTTCGAGATCCATGGCCTGATCCTGGCGCTGCACTACGAGGCGCGCTTTCTGCACACCCCCGGCTCGATAGACCGCGCCAACAAGGGCTTCGACAATATCCTGGCGCGCTACGCCGCCTGATGCCGTCGCCCACTCACCACTTACCACTCACCACTCACCACTTACCACCCCAGGAGCCACCCATGCCCATCTACAACCCGCCGCTGCGCGACATGCAATTCGTGCTGCACGAAGTCTTCCAGGTCACCGATGCCTTCAAGGCCATGCCGCGCCACGCGGAGGTGGACGTGGACACCGTCAACGCCATCCTGGAGGAGGCCGGCAAGTTCGCCACCGGCGTCACCTTCCCGCTGAACATCAGCGGCGACGAGGAGGGCTGCACGCTCAACCGCGACACCCATGAGGTGACCACCCCCCAGGGCTTCAAGCAGGCCTACCAGCAGTATGTGGAGGGCGGCTGGGCGGCGCTGTCGTGCGAGCCCGAGTTTGGCGGCCAGGGCCTGCCGCATGTGATGAACCAGTGCCTGTACGAGATGCTCAACAGTGCCAACCAGGCCTGGACCATGTACCCCGGCCTGTCGCACGGCGCCTACGAAGCCCTGCTGGCCCACGGCACGCCCGAGCAAAAGCAGACCTACCTGCCAAAATTAGTCAGCGGCGAATGGACCGGCACCATGTGCCTGACCGAGCCGCACTGCGGCACCGATCTGGGCCTGCTGCGCACCAAGGCCGAGCCGCAGGCGGACGGAACGTACAAGATCACCGGCGCCAAGATCTTCATCAGCGCTGGCGAGCACGACATGGCGGCCAACATCGTGCACCTGGTGCTGGCCCGCCTGCCGGATGCGCCCAAGGGCAGCAAGGGCATCAGCCTGTTTGTGGTGCCCAAGTACCACGTCAACGCCGATGGCAGCCTGGGCGCGCGCAACCCGGTGTTCTGCACGGGGCTGGAGCACAAGATGGGCATACACGGCAACGCCACGGCGCAGATCAGCCTGGATGGCGCGGTGGGCACCCTGGTGGGCGAGCCGCACAAGGGCCTGGCGGCGATGTTCGTGATGATGAACGCCGCCCGCCTTGGCGTGGGCAACCAGTCGCTGGGGCTGACCGAGGTGGCCTACCAGAACGCGCTGGCCTACGCCAAGGATCGCCTGCAGATGCGCAGCCTGTCTGGCACCAAGGCCAAGGACAAGGAGGCCGACCCCATCATCGTGCACCCCGACGTGCGCAAGATGCTGCTCACCGCCAAGGCCTACGCCGAAGGCGCGCGCGCGCTGCAGATCTACTGCACGCTGCTGCTGGACCAGTCGCACCACCACCCCGACGAAAAAGTGCGCAAGGACAGCGACGAGCTGGTGGCCCTGCTCACCCCCATCGTCAAGGCCTTCATCACCGACAACGGCCATGTGGCCACCAACGCCTGCATGCAGGTCTTCGGCGGCCATGGCTTCATCAAGGAATGGGGCATGGAGCAGCATGTGCGCGACAACCGCATCAACATGATCTACGAGGGCACGAACACCGTGCAGTCGCTGGATCTGCTGGGCCGCAAGGTGCTGGGCAACCAGGGCGCGACGCTGAAAAAGTTCGGCAAACTGGTCGGCGCGCTGGTGGCTGAAGAAGGTGTGAACGAGAAGATGGCCGAGTTCATCAACCCCATCGCCATGCTGGGCGAGCAGATGACGAAGTTCACCACCGAGATCGGCTTCAAGGGCATGCAAAACCCCGACGAGGTGGGCGCCGCCGCCGTGGACTACCTGCGCGTGGCCGGCCACCTGGTGTTCGGCTACATGTTCGCGCGCATGGCTCAGGTGGCGCTGCGCGCCATTGCCGCGGGCAATGCCGACCCGTTCTACGTCGCCAAGCTGCAAACGGCACGCTTTTACTTCGCCAAGCTGTTCCCCGAGACCGTGATGCTGATGCGCACGGCGCGCGCGGGTAGCAAGGTGTTGATGGAGACGGACGCGGCGCTGGCCTAAAGGTCTCTCACCCTCACCCCAGCCCTCTCCCGCCTTGCGGGAGAGGGAGCCAAACCGCGGTGCCGAATTTGGGTGCTCCCTCTCCCCCTTGGGGGAGAGGGCAGGGGTGAGGGGGTAAATACTCGAATTAGCTATCTATTGCCACGGAGTCCTTATGAAACAAGCGTTAACAGCTATCGTTTTAATGGCAATCGCCGCCCCCGCCCTGGCCCAGATGAGCCCGCTGGGCCTGTGGCGCAGCATTGACGACAAGACCGGTGAGCCCAAGGCCGAGATCCGCGTCACGGACAACGCCGGCGCCCTGAGCGGGCGCATAGAAAAGACCCTGCGCAAGGACGCCAAGCCCACCTGCACTGAATGCCAGGACGACCGCAAGGGCCAGCCCATCGTCGGCCTGGAGATCATCCGCGGCGGCAAGCAGGCCGAGGACAAGGATGTCTGGGAGGGCGGCAAGATTCTCGACCCCGAGAACGGCAAGGACTACCGCGCCAGCCTCACGCCCGTGGACGGCGGCAAGAAGCTGGAGGTGCGCGGCTACCTGGGCCCGTTCTGGCGCACCCAGACCTGGCAGCGCGTGGAATAAATTGGAAAGAAAACCATGACCCGATTCAATGTGAAAAAAGTCGCCGTGCTCGGCGCGGGCGTGATGGGCGCGCAGATTGCCGCCCACCTCGTCAACGTGAAGGTGCCGGTGGTGCTGTTCGACCTTCCCGCCAAGGAGGGCAGCAAGAGCGCCATCGCCGAAAAGGCCATCGCCAACCTGAAGAAGCTCAAGCCCTCGCCCCTGGGTGTGGCCGATGATGCCGAGCTGATCCAGCCCGCCAACTACGAAGAGCACATGAAGCTGCTCAAGGACTGCGACCTGGTGATCGAGGCCATTGCCGAGCGCATGGACTGGAAGCTGGACCTGTACACGAAGATCGCCCCCCATGTGGCCAAACATGCGCTGCTGGCGTCCAACACCTCGGGCCTGTCCATCACCAAACTGAGCGAGGCGCTGCCCGAGGCCCTGCGCCACCGCTTCTGCGGCATCCACTTCTTCAACCCGCCGCGCTACATGCCGCTGGTGGAGCTGATTGCCACGCCGACGACCGAGGCGCGCGTGATCGACCAGCTGGAGGCCTTTGTCACCAGCGGCCTGGGCAAGGGCGTGGTGCGGGCCAAGGACACGCCCAACTTCATCGCCAACCGCATCGGCATCGCCGGCATGCTGTCCACGATGCAGGAGGCGGACAACTTTGGCCTGACGTTTGACGTGGTGGACGACCTCACGGGCAAGAAGCTGGGCCGCGCCAGCAGCGGCACGTTCCGCACCGCCGACGTGGTGGGCCTGGACACCATGGCCCATGTCATCAAGACGCTGCAGGACAACCTGAGCCTGGACACCGACCCCTTCTACGGCAGCTTCGGCACGCCCGCCGTGCTCAGCAAGCTCATAGCAATGGGCAACCTGGGGCAGAAGTCCAAGGCCGGCTTCTTCAAGAAGCAGGGGCGTGACATCCTGCGCTTCGAGCTCGACAGCGAGGACTATGTGCCCGCCGGCCAGAAGGCCGACGAGGTCTACGCCCGCATGCTGAAGAAACCTGCCGCCGAGCGCCTGAAACTGCTGCGCAATGCCGAGGGCGCGCCGGGCCAGTTTTTGTGGGCCATTTTGCGCAACGGCTTTCACTACGCGGCCATCCACCTGGAGCACATTGCCGAGTCCGCGCGCGACCTGGATCAGGCCATGCGCTGGGGCTTTGGCATGAAGCAGGGCCCGTTCGAGCTGTGGCAGGAGGCCGGCTGGCTGGAGGTGGCCAGGATGGTGCAGGAGGACATCGATGCCGGCAAGGCGCTGTGCAGCGCGCCGCTGCCGAAATGGGTCTTCGAAGGCCCGGTGGCCCAGGCCGGCGGCGTGCATACGGCCGATGGATCGTGGAGCCCGGCACTGAAAAAGTTTGTAGCGCGCCGCGTACTGCCCGTCTACGAAAGACAGCTTTTCCCTGAAAAATTGCTGGGCGAGGCCAGTCTGCCTGACTGGCAGACGGCCGGCACCACCCTGTCGGAATCCAAGGCGCTGCGCACCTGGACGCTCGATGGCCAGGTCTTGATCGCCAGCATCAAGAACAAGATGCACGCCATCAGCCCCGAGGTCATGGAGGGCCTGATGGAGGCCGTGGATCTGGCCGAGGCCGAGTACCAGGGCATGGTGATCTGGTCGGGTGATGCGCCGTTCTCGGTCGGTGCGGATCTGGAAGCCACCATGCCGGCCTTCGTCGTCGGCGGGGCGGATGCCATCGACAGCATCGAGCATGAGCTGCAAAACCTGATGCTGCGCCTGCGCTACGCCCAGGTGCCGGTGGTGGCCGCCATCCATGGCATGGCGCTGGGCGGGGGCTGCGAGCTGTCGGTGTACAGCGCGCGCCGCGTGGCCCACATGGAAAGCTATATGGGCCTGGTGGAAGTGGGCGTGGGCCTGGTGCCCGGCGCCGGCGGCCTGACCTACATCGCCCGCCGCGCGGCCGAGAACGCCGCCGCCAGCACCGGCAAGGACATCCTGCCCTTCCTGAGCGAGGGCTTCACCGCCGCCGCCATGGCCAAGGTGGGCATGAGCGCGCTGGAGTCGAAGAAGCTGGGCTACCTGCTCGATAGCGACATCATCGTGCCGCACAAGGACGAGCTGCTGTTCGTCGCCATCAACGAGGCCAAGGCGATGGCCGCGGGTGGCTGGCGCGCGCCCTTGAAGCGCCTGTTCCCGGTGGCCGGGCGCAGCGCCATCGCCACCATCAAGGCGCAGCTGGTGAACATGCGCGATGGCGGCTTCATCAGCGCCTACGACTTCAAGATCGCCGCGATGATTGCCGAGGTGGTGTGCGGCGGCGACGTGGACGCGGGCAGCCTGGTGAGCGAGGAATACCTGATGCAGCTAGAGCGCAAGGTGTTCTGCCACCTGATCGGCCAGCCCAAGACGCACGAGCGCATCCTGGGCATGCTGAATACGGGTAAGCCGGTGCGCAATTGATGTATTAGCCATGGCACGCAATCACCCTCACCCCAACCCTCTCCCGCCAGCGGGAGAGGGGGAAATACAGGGCGGGCCCAACACCCTCTACCGCGTGCGGGAGAGGGCAGGGGTGAGGGTGCAGAACGCACGGGCACTGCGCGCAGAGGGCGCCGACGCTGAGCAGACGCTATGGCGCCATTTGCGTGCACGCCAGTTGAGCGGGCATAAGCTTCGTCGTCAACACCCTATCGGCCCTTACATCGCAGACTTCGTCTGCGTGGAATGCAAGCTGGTGGTGGAGCGGGATGGTGGACAGCATGTGCAGGGGCGGGCACCGGCATACGACGAGCGACGCACGCAATTTCTTAATACCCAAGGGTGGCAGGTCTTGCGATTCTGGAACCATGAGGTGCTGACCGAGCTTGCAGCAGTGCTGCAAGCGATTGCGCTGGCACTGAGTCACCCTCACCCCCACCCTCTCCCGCCAGCGGGAGAGGGAGTGAAACCATAAGGACATCTGTCATGAAACAAGTACAAGACGCCTACATCGTCGCCGCCACGCGCACGCCCATCGGGCGTTCGGGCCGCGGTTACTTCAAGAACACGCGCCCGGACGACCTGCTGGTCGCCGCCATCCGCGGCGCCATGGCGCAGGTGCCCACGCTGGACCCGAAGGCCATCGAGGACAGCATCATCGGCTGCTCCTTCCCCGAGGGTGAGCAGGGCATGAACATGGCGCGCATCGCCATGGGCCTGGCCTTTAACCACCCGGTGGGTGGCGTCACGGTGAACCGCTTTTGCGCCTCCGGCGTGACCGCCATACAGATGGCGGCCGACCGCATCCGCGTGGGCGAGGCAGACGTGCTGATTGCCGGCGGCGCCGAGTCCATGAGCATGGTGCCTATGGGCGGCAACAAGCCATCCTTCAACCCGGAGGTGTTTGCCAAAGACGAGAACGTGGGCATTGCCTACGGCATGGGCCTGACCGCCGAGAAGGTGGCGCAGCAGTGGAAGGTCTCGCGCGAGGCGCAGGACGCTTTTGCGCTGGAATCGCACCTGCGCGCCATCCGCGCCCAGCAGGCGGGCGAGTTTGCGGACGAGATCACGCCCTTCGAGATCGTTGAGCGCAGCCCCAACCTTGCCACCGGCGAGGTCGTGACCAAGACGCGCACGGTGAACCTGGACGAGGGCCCGCGCCCCGACACCTCGCTGGAAGGCCTGGCCAAGCTCAAGACCGTGTTCGCCGCGCGCGGCTCGGTCACGGCGGGCAACAGCAGCCAGACCAGCGACGGCGCCGGCGCGCTGATCCTGGCGAGCGAAAAGGCGGTGAAGCAGTTTGGCCTGACGCCGCTGGCGCGCTTTGTCAGCTACGCCGCGCGTGGCGTGCCGCCCGAGATCATGGGCATCGGCCCCATCGAGGCCATTCCCGCCGCGCTGCGCTACGCCGGCCTGCAGTCCTCGGACATTGGCTGGTACGAGCTCAATGAGGCCTTCGCTGCCCAGTCCCTCGCCGTGATGAACACGCTGGGGCTGGATCCGGCCAAGGTCAACCCCATGGGCGGCGCCATCGCCCTGGGCCACCCGCTGGGCGCCACCGGGGCGATACGCGCCGCCACCGTGGTGCATGCGCTGCGCCGCCACAAGCTGAAGTACGGCATGGTGACCATGTGCGTGGGCACGGGCCAGGGCGCGGCCGGCATCTTCGAAAGCCTTTGAGGCCAGGGTCGCCCGCATGACGCGGGCCCCGCCCCAAACCGTGCACACTTGGGTGCCATGACTCACGCCACACATCCTTTCGACGACGCGCTGGCCCTTGACCCCGGCGCGCCCGACCATTTCAGCGGCCGCACCACGCCCGGCTACTGGAACATGGTCGGGCCCTATGGCGGCATCACAGCGGCCACGCTGCTGCAGGCGGTGCTGCGCCACCCGCTGCTGCTGGGCGAGCCGCTGTCGCTCACCGTGAACTACGCCGCCGCCGTGGCCGAGGGGCCATTTACCGTGCAGGCCACGCCGGTGCGCACCAACCGCTCCACCCAGCACTGGATGGTGACGGTGCAGCAGGCCAATGCCGGCGGCGAGCAGATGGTGACCACCACCGCCACCGTGGTCACCGCCGCACGGCGCGAGACCTGGGGCGTGAGCGACCAGCCCATGCCCACCGTGCCTGCGCCGGCGCAATGCCAGCGCACCCCGCCGATGTTCCGTGTGGAGTGGCTGAACCGCTATGAGATGCGCCCCGTCACGGGCGAGCTGCCCACGCAGTGGGACGACAGCGGCCACACCAGCCTGACGCAGCTGTGGCTGCGCGACGCGCCTGAGCGCGCGCTGGACTTTGCGGCGCTGGCCGCCATGTGCGACGTGTTCTACCCGCGCGTCTGGCTGCGCCGCGCGCGCCATGTGCCGGCGGGCACGGTGTCGATCACCGTGTACTTTCATGCCGGCAGTGCGCTGCTGGCCCAGACCGGTGACGGCTATCTGCTGGCCCAGGCGCGTGCGCAGGAGTTTCGCAACGGCTTCTTCGACCAGTCGGCCCAGCTGTGGAACCAGGCCGGCAGCCTGCTGGCCACCAGCCACCAGATCGTTTACTACAAGGAATGAACCCCATGAGCAGCACGCAAGACATGCTGGTGCACACCGAGGCCGGTGTGACCACGCTGACCTTCAACCGCCCCGACAAAAAAAACTCGATCACCGAGGCCATGTACGCCGCCATGGCCGATGCGCTGGAGCAGGCCGCGCAGGACGCCGCTGTGCGCTGCGTCGTGTTCCAGGGCGACCTGGCCATCTTCAGCGCCGGCAACGACATTGCCGACTTTCTGCAGCAGTCCTCGAAAGGCCCTGCGCCCGAGCTTGCGGGCGAGCGCCCGGTGTGGCGCTTTCTGCGCCAGCTGGCGGGCTTCCCCAAGCCGCTGGTGGCAGCCGTCTGCGGCCCGGCCGTGGGCATTGGCACCACGCTGCTGCTGCATTGCGACCTGGTCTACGCGGGCGACAACGCCGCGTTCTCGCTGCCCTTCGTGAACCTGGGCCTGTGCCCCGAGGCGGCCTCCAGCCTGCTGTTGCCGCAGATGCTGGGCTACCACCGGGCGGCCGAGGCGCTGCTCCTGGGCGAGCCCTTCATGGCCGAGGCGGCGCTGGAGGTGGGCCTGGTGAACCGCGTCGTGCCCCCCAGTGAATGCAACGCCCTGGCCCAGGCCCAGGCGCGCAAGCTGGCGGCCAAACCCCTGTCCGCGCTGATCGAGACCAAGCGCCTGATGAAGGCCGGCCAGGCCAGCGAGGTGCAGGCGCGCATGCAGGAAGAGGGTGCGAGCTTTGCCCGCCTGATGGCCGGCCCCGCCGCCAAGGAGGCCTTCACCGCCTTCATGCAGAAACGCAAGCCGGACTTCAGCAGTTGCTGAGGCCCTTGCCGCTGCAGGTGCCGGCTGCGGGTGATGCAAAATTTGTAGCATTCGCAGCGCTTGCTGTGTGATGCTGCAAGCCATGAAAGCGCATGCAACGAACGAGCGGTTTGGTTACCGTTCTTGCGCAATCAGGGCGGTTTTGCTGCGCTGCAACTTCTACGATCCGTGGTGTTTTTATCAGGAGATCCGAACCCATGGCCGTGCAAAACCCCTTCTTTGGCAAACGTGACAACGATGCGTTCCAGGCCCGTCAACCCTCGCCCGTGCTCGGCGGCAGCAACGTGACCGGTCAGACCAGCACCAGCACCACCAACCCCAGCACCGCCAGCAGCATGAACACCAGCAAGCCCGCAGCGTCCAGCACCACCGAGAGCGGCGGCAGCAAGCTCACCGTGGGCCCCAACATCAAGCTCAAGGGCGTGGAGATCACCGATTGCGACACCCTGGTGGTGGAGGGCACGGTGGAGGCGACCATGGACTCGCGCGTGATCCAGATCACCGAGCAGGGCGCGTTTCGCGGCACGGCCGAGATCGACATTGCCGAGATCCATGGCGAGTTCGACGGCTCGCTCACCGTGCGCGAGAAGCTGGTGATCTTCAGCACCGGCAAGGTCACGGGCAAGATCCGCTACGGCAAGGTGGTGATCGAGGAGGGCGGCCAGTTGTCGGGCGAGATTTCGGTCGGCGTGGGCGGCGCCCGCGCGCCAGCGGCGGCCACAGCCGCCGCAGCGACCAGCACCAGCACCGGGGTTTCGTCGTCCACCCTGGCGGCAGCCTGACCTAGGCCAGCAGCGACTGGCCTGCTGTCAAGTGCGCAGCAGCAGCGCGTACACGGCCACGCCGCCGTAGCCCAGCCCCAGGGCGGCGCACACCAGGTACAGCGCCACGCTGAACCAGTACCTCAGCGGCTCATCGTCGCGTTCAAAAGTACGCCAGCCGCGCGGCTGGCGCACCTCGCCGCTGTGCAGCGCCTGCCGCTCCAGGTGCAGGCACCAACCCCGGCGCCCAGCAGCAGCAGCAGGGCCCAGAGCATCATGCGGGCAGCTGCGCGGGCGCTATCGGGCGCGGCCGGCCCTGGTCGTCAATGGCCACATAGGTCAGGCGCGCCTCGGTCACCTTGACATGCTGACCCTGGGCGCGAATATGCTCGGCGTACACCTCCACCTGCACCGTGATCGAGGTGTTCCCCAGGCGGGTCACGCTGGAGAAGAACGACAGCAGGTCGCCCACGCGCACCGGCTGTTTGAAGATGAACTCGTTCACCGCCACGGTGGCCATGCGCCCCTGGATCAGGCGCGCCGGCAGCACCGAGCCGGCCAGATCGACCTGCGCCATCACCCAACCGCCGAAGATGTCGCCGTTGCCGTTGGTGTCCGCCGGCATGGGTATGACCTTGAGCACCAGCTCCTTGTCGGTGGGCAGTTGCGTGGCGGCGCTGAGGCGATCCTGGGACATGGGCACAATCTCGGGCTTGTTTTGACTCCTTTGATTGTCCTCCATGCGCCGCCACGGCGATTCCTCGCCCCCCATGTCCGCGGCCGCAGAGCCCAAAACCCGATCCGACGCCGCTACGCTGGCGCGGCTGCTGCCCTACCTGTGGGAATACAAATGGCGCGTGGCCGCGGCCATTGCCTTGATGCTGGGCGCAAAAATGGCCAATGTGGGCGTGCCGCTGCTGCTCAAGCAGCTGGTGGACGCCATGACCATCGCGCCAGGGGCGCCGGCGGCGCTGCTGGTCGTGCCCGTGGGCCTGCTGCTGGCCTATGGGGCGCTGCGCTTCACCAATTCGCTGTTCAACGAACTGCGCGAGCTGGTGTTTGCCAAGGCCACGCATGGCGCGGCGCGTGCCATTGCGCTCAAGACCTTCGAGCATCTGCACGCATTGAGCCTGCGCTTTCACCTGGAGCGCCAGACCGGCGGCATGACGCGCGACATCGAGCGCGGTGTGCGCGGCATCGAGTCCATGGTGTCGTTCGCGCTGTTCAACATCGTCGCCACGCTGGTCGAGGTACTGCTGGTGCTGGGCGTGCTGGCGGCCCGGTTCGACATCTGGTTTGCCGTGATCACGCTCACCGCCCTGGGGCTGTACATCGCTTACACCGTGGGCGTGACGGAGTGGCGCATCCAGTACCGGCGCCAGGCGAATCAATTCGACTCGGCCGCGCACGGCAAGGCCATCGATTCGCTGCTGAACTACGAGACCGTCAAGTACTTCAACAACGAAGCCTTTGAGGCGCGGCGCTACGACCAGAGCCTGGAGCAGCTGCGCCGCGCCCAGCTCAAGAGCCGCAGCAGCCTGGGGCTGCTCAACGCCGGGCAGCAGCTCATCATTGCCGTGGGCCTGGTGGCCATGCTCTGGCGCGCCACCGAGGGCGTGGCCGCCGGCCGCATGACGCTGGGCGACCTGGTCATGGTCAACGCCTTCATGATCCAGATCTACATCCCGCTGAACTTCCTGGGCGTGATCTACCGCGAGATCAAGCAGAACCTGACCGACCTGGACAAGATGTTCACGCTGATGGACAAGGAGCAGGAGGTGGCCGACGCGCCCGGCGCCACCGACCTGGCGGGGCTGGAGCCGCCCACGCTGCGCTTCGAGGACGTGCACTTCGCCTACGACCCGGCGCGGCCCATCCTGCGGGGCGTGAGCTTCGAGATTCCTGCCGGCAAGACGGTGGCCGTGGTCGGCCCCTCGGGCGCGGGCAAGAGCACGCTCAGCCGCCTGCTGTACCGCTTCTACGACATCCAGCAAGGCCGTATCACCATCGCTGGCCAGGACATCCGCGCCGTGACCCAGCAGTCGCTGCGCCGGGCCATCGGCATCGTGCCGCAGGACACGGTACTGTTCAACGACACGGTGGCCTACAACATCGCCTATGGCCGCACCGGCGCCAGCCAGGCCGAGGTCGAGCAGGCCGCGCGCGCCGCGCATATCCACGGCTTCATCGCCGCCCAGCCCAGGGGCTACGAGACGACGGTGGGCGAGCGCGGCCTGAAGCTCAGCGGCGGCGAAAAGCAGCGCGTGGCGATCGCGCGCACGCTGCTGAAGAACCCGCCCATCCTGATCTTCGACGAGGCCACCAGCGCGCTGGACTCGGCCAACGAGCGCGCCATCCAGGCCGAGCTGCGCCAGGTGGCCCAGGGCAAGACCACGCTGGTGATCGCGCACCGCCTGTCCACCGTGGTCGATGCGCACGAGATCCTGGTGATGGAGGCCGGCACCATCGTCGAGCGTGGCACGCACGCCGCGCTGCTGGCCGCGGGCGGGCGCTATGCGAGCATGTGGGCGTTGCAGCAAAGTTCGAGCGAAATGAGTGCTTAACGCTTATGCATAAAGCGCAAGCAGCTATCAAAAAAGATGTGAGTCCACCATGGATGTGAACGCCCTGCAGCGCCAGCTGCGCGACTTCGCCGCGGCGCGCGACTGGCAGCCCTACCACTCGCCCAAGAACCTGGCCATGGCGCTGATGGTGGAGGCGGCGGAACTGCTGGAGCTGTTCCAGTGGCTCACGCCGCAGGAGGCGCGCCACCTCACCGACAACGCCGCCGACAAGGAACGCGTGGGCGACGAGCTCGCCGACGTGCTGCTCTATCTGCTGCAGCTGGCCGACCACACCGGCGTGGACCTGGAGCAGGCGGTGGCCGCCAAGCTCGCCAAGAATGCGCGCAAGCACCCGGCAAGACATCCCGCGCCGCCGCCGGATGCGGCCCAGGGCTTCGAATGAAAAAGAGCTGCAAACGCTCTGTTTGAAAGCGTTGGCAGCTCTTTTTTCAAGAGCGTTGGTTGACTGCTTGCGCGCCGCAATCGCCTTCTCTGCCGCGCCCACCAGGTCGGCGCCGATCTGGCCCTTGCACTTGTCGTACACCGGGCGCGTGGCCTTCACGCAGGCCTCGCTCTCTGACGAAGTCGCCAGCCAATATGCGCACGACGGCAGCCTTGTCCGCTACCGGTTGCGCGGCTCGGAGTGTCAGGCCTTGCAAGCGGTCCAGGCGCGGGGCTGGGAGCAATCGTGCACGCTCGGCCGGATTGGTAAAAACCCGAATCATTGATGTATCTTGAGCATCAATCCAATGTGTTTTGACCGTCTTCCTGGCTTGCAATCCTCCTGAAACAATCGGCATCAACAGCAATCGATGTTCGCCGTGCACCAGAAAGCACGCTGGCGAGGTTGCTCACCAAAGCCCGTTAGTCCCTGGAGGAGAGCAGACTGTGTCGGATTTACGTTTTTCTGCGCTGATGCAGGCCCGCCTGGCGGCCGACCCGCAGGCGCCGGCCTTTGTGCATGGCGAGGGCGTCACCACGGTGGCGGCGCTGGCGCAGCAGGTGCAGTGCATGACGGCCTGGTTGCGTTCGGCGGGTATAGGGCCGGGCGACCGAGTGGCTGTGTGGCTAGTGAACCGGGTCGAATGGCTGGCGCTGCTGATGGCGGCGGCGCGCATCGGCGCCACGGTAGCTGCTGTCAACACCCGCTATCGCCGGGAAGAGGTGGCCCACATTCTGCGCACCAGCGGCGCCCGTGTGTTGGTGACGCAGCAGCCCCACCAACGGCTGGACTTTCTCGCCATCCTGGCAGGCTTGGACCCCGCGCATGTGCCCGACTTGCAGCAAGTGGCCTTGCTGGGCAGCGGCAGCGCCGCGCCTGCTGGCGTGGCGGATCTTGCGGCCGGATTGCGCTGGCCGCTGGTTGCGTTGGACTGGCAGCAATGCACGCCCGATGCCGGGCCGGACGAATCAAATCCCGATGCCACGGTGGTGCTGTTCTCCACCTCGGGCACCACCAAGGCGCCCAAGCTGGTCATGCACCCGCAGCGCACCCTGGTGGACCATGCCTTGCGCTGTGCCACTGCCTACTGCCTGGATGCGCCCGACGCCTGCCTGCTGACCCTGCTGCCGCTGTGCGGTGCTTTCGGGCTGAACAGCACCCTGGCCGCGTTCGCCGCTGGCGCGCCAGTGGTTTTGCCAGCCTTGTTTGAAGCCGAACAGGCCGCCGCCTTGCTGGTGCGCCATGCGGTGACGCATTGTTTTGGCAGCGACGAGATGGTGCGCCGCCTGGCGGACAGCTCGCAGGAGGTGCAGCCGTTTCCGTCGCTGCGCTTCTTTGGCTTTGGCGCCTTTACGTCGAACTTCACCGAAATTGCCCAGGCCTGCTGTGCGCGCGGCATTCCGCTGCATGGCCTGTACGGCTCCAGCGAGGTGTTGGCCGTTTTCTCGGCCCAGGCGGGTGACGCGCCGCTGGCGCAGCGCCTGGAAGGCGGCGGCGTGCCGGTGGCCGGGGGCCAGGCGCATATCCGCATCCGCGACGAAGCCACGGGCCAGTTGCTGCCGGCAGGGCAGTCGGGGCAGATCGAGATTCAGGCGCCCAGCCTGTTCCAGGGCTACTTCCGCAACCCGGAGGCCACGGCAGAGGCCATGTACGAAGGCTATTTCCAGACCGGCGACCTGGGCCACCTGCGCCCCGATGGCAGCCTGGTGTTCGAGACCCGCCTGGGTGATGCCGTGCGCCTGGGCGGCAACCTGGTCAACCCGGCAGAAATTGAAGAGCTTTTGCAGCGCGACCCTGGCGTGCGAGAGGCGCAGGTGGTGGCGGTGCCCATCCAGGGCCAGGACCGTCCCGTGGCCTTCATCGTCCCTGAGGCGGGTGCGGGGCCGGACACGGCGGCCCTGCTGGCCCGGCTGCGCCAGTCCATTGCCAGCTACAAGGTGCCGCAGCGCGTGTGGATGCTCTCTGCCTTCCCACTGACCCAGGGCGCCAACGGCAACAAGATTTCCCGTGCGCAATTGCGCCAGATGGCGCAGGAACGCCTGGCCGCCGAAGCCACCGAGCCCCAGGAGGCCGCATGACCCCCCGTTACTTTGAAGACTTCACCGTCGGCGAGCATTTCACCAGCTCGGGCCGCACCGTGACCGAAGCCGACCTCACCCTGTTCAACATGATCTCGGGCGACTGGAACCCCATCCACGCCGACGCCGAGTTTGCCGCCGGCACCCGCTTTGGCCAGCGCATCGTCCACGGCGCCTTTGGCGTGGCCTTGCTGACGGGCTTCATGCACCAGATGGGAATTTTTGATGGCACGGCGGTGGCCATGCTCTCGCTCAGGGAATGGGCTTTCAAGGCACCCATCCTGATTGGACAAACCCTGCGCCTGCAACTCACCGTGACCGAGCTTCATCCGGGCAGCAGTCCCCGCGTGGGCCGCCTGGGCCGGCATTTGCAACTGGTGGACCAGCACGGCCAGGTGGTGCAAGAAGGCAGCAGCGATTTACTCATCCTCAAGCGCCCGCCCGCGCAACCCGCTTGATCTCTTAGCTTTACCAGGTGCCTTTTTTCCATCCTTAGGAGACAACATGAAGCAACAGCTTTCCAACCTTGCAGCCGCGACCCTGGCCTTGTGTGCCGCGGCGGCGGTGACCCAGGCCCAGGCCCAGGCCTACCCCAGCAAGCCCGTGACCATCGTGGTGCCGTATTCCGCGGGCGGGCCGGTGGATAACTTCATCCGCGCCCTGAGCCAGCAGCTGTCCGATAGCTGGAAGCAGCCGGTGGTGGTGCTCAACAAGCCGGGCGCCAACGAAATCATTGGCGCCGACCAGGTCGCCAAGAGCGCGCCGGACGGCTACACCCTGTTCGCCGGTACCGAGGCCTCGCTCACCATGAGCCCGCACCTCTACAAGAAGCTGCCCTACAACGTGGAAGCAGACTTCGTGCCCATCAGCCAGCTGATCAGCCTGCCGCTGATGTTGTTCACGCACAAGAACACTCCGGCCAACACCGTGCCCGAGTTTGTCGAGCTGGCCCGCAAGGCCAAGGCCCAGGGCAAGCCGTTGAGCTATGGCTCGTCTGGCGCGGGCGGCATTGCCCACCTGCCCATGGTGACCTTTGAAAAGCAGGAGGGCATCTCCATGACCCATGTGCCCTACCGGGGCGCGGCCAATCTGATTCCCGACGTGATTGCCGGCCAGGTGGATGCCGCAGTGCTGGCCGTGTCGGTGATCGAGCAGCATGTGAAGACCGGTGTACTCAAGCCTCTGGCAGTGTCGTCCGAAACCCGCAGCTCGGCCTTGCCCCAGGTGCCCACCTTCAAGGAGGCGGGTGTCAAGGACATTCACGCCATCTTCAGCATCGGCCTGCTGGCGCCCAAGGGCACCCCTGCGGCGGTGGTGGAGAAGGTGGCGGCCAGCGCCAAGGCCATCATCGCCACGCCGGACTTCCGCCAGAAAAACATCGATGCCTTCAGCTACGTGCCCGTGGCATCGACCCCGGTGGAGTTCAAGAACTACCTGGGCAGCAACAGTAAGTTGCAGGCCGAGCGGGTCAAAGCCTCGGGCGTGACGCTGGACTGATATGGCCCCTCTTTGTTCCCTGACCTTCTGAACGAGCGACCATGAACGCCATTACGTCCCGAATCCCCGCCGCGCTGCAGAACCTGGCGCTGCCCATCATCGCATCGCCGATGTTCACCGTCAGCTATCCCGGGCTGGTGCTGGCGCAGTGCAAGGCCGGCATCGTGGGCTCGTTCCCGGCGCTCAACGCCCGCCAGCCCGAGCTGCTGGGCGAGTGGCTGCACCAGATGAAGGCCGATCTGGATACTTACCGGGCGGCCCACCCTGGCCAGCCGGTGGGGCCGATTGCGGTCAACCAGATTGCGCACAGCTCCAACGGGCGCCTGATGCAGGACATGGAAACCTGCATACAGCACCAGGTGCCGGTCATCATCACCTCGCTGCGCGCGCCTGCGCGCGAAGTCGTGGATGCCGTGCACGGCTACGGCGGCGTGATCTTTCATGACGTGGTCAATGTGCGCCATGCGCAAAAGGCGCTGGAGGCGGGCGTCGATGGCCTGATCGTCGTGGCGGCAGGTGCGGGTGGCCATGCGGGCACCCAGTCGCCGTTTGCGCTGGTGGGCGAGGTGCGGCGCATTTTTGACGGGCCCCTGGCCCTGTCCGGCGCCATGGCCACCGGCGCCGCCGTGCTGGCCGCACGCGCCATGGGCGCGGACTTTGCCTACATGGGCACGCGCTTTATTGCCAGCAAGGAAGCCAATGCCAGCGAGGACTACAAGCAGGCCATCGTGAACGCGGGCGCGTCGGACATCATCTACAGCAACTGGTTCTCGGGCGTTCACGGCAACTACCTGCGCGAAAGCATCGAACGCGTGGGCCTGGACCCGGAAAACCTGCCTGTGGGCGACAAGGCGAACATGAGCTTTGCCGATGGCCGATCCAAGGCCAAGGCCTGGAAAGACATCTGGGGTGCAGGCCAGGGCGTGGGCCAGATCCACGACCTGCCCGAAGTGCGCGAGATCGTGGCCAGGCTGCGCGCCGAATACGATCTGGCCCGCGCCCGCATTTGCGCCGGTTGAGCGCGCCCGTGTTGCCCACCGTCGCGCCGGGCGGGGCAGGGCGCAGGCCTTATGCTCGCCCACCGGAGGTTTTGCCGGTGGAACAGTCGCCCTATTTATTTTTTGCCGAGGTCGTGGAAGCAGGCAGTTTTGCCACGGCCGCGCGGCGCCTGGGCATGGACCGCTCCAACGTCAGCCGCCGCATCAAGGACCTCGAGCACACCGCAGGCGTGCAGCTGCTGCGCCGCACCACCCGCAAGATGGTGCTGACCGACCTGGGCGCTGCGTTCTACGAGCAGTGCCTGGCCGTGCGCGGCGAGGTTGAGCAGGCCAAGAGCCTGCTGCTGTCGCACGGCGGCGTGGTGCGCGGGGCGCTGCATGTCAGCTGTCCACCAGCGATTGGCAGGCAGTACCTGGTGCCCCTGTTCGAGGCTTTTTGTCGCCGCTACCCCGCGGTGTCCTTGCAGATCACCTTGAAGTCGGGCGCGCTGGACTTGATCGAAGAGCGCATCGACGTGGCGATTCGCTTCACCAACGAGCCGTCGCCGCAGCATGTGGCCCGCGTGCTGGGGCATACGCAATGGATTTTTTGCGCCAGCCCGACCTATCTGGCCGAGCAGGGAACGCCCCAGCTGCCCGAGGATCTGGCGCAGCTGGCCTGGCTGGGCATGCGTGCCCGCATGGAGCTGCAGTTGCGCAAAGAGTCGGCCCTGCACCGCGTGGTGCTGCGCTCGCGAGTGGCCTGCCCTGACTACGGCCTGCTGGGCCAGCTGGCCCGCGACGGGCTGGGCGTGTGCCTGCTGCCGGTCTATGTCGCGTCCCGCGATTTGGCCCAGGGAGAGCTAGTGCAGGTGCTGGCCGACTACCAGATCGAGCCCACGCCCGGCAGCACGCTGTATGCCATCACCCTGCCAGGCATCCATTCATCACCGCAGGTCAAGGCCTTCGTCCAATTTCTGGCGGAAACCGTGCAGGCTGAATTTCCCCCGGTGGATTTAAAGAAAATAGCTGCCAGCCCTTGATGTACAAGCGCTGGCAGCTATTATTTTCTGATCTACAGGGTTGCTTGCTGGTTACTGCTTGCGCGCCGCAATCGCCTTCTCTGCCGCGCCCACCAGGTCGGCGCCGATCTGGCCCTTCCACTTGTCGTACACCGGGCGCGTGGCCTTGACGAAGGCTTCGCGTTCGGCGGGCGAGAGCTGCGTGACGGTCACGCCCAGGTCTGCTATCTGCTTCAGGAGCGGCTTGTCGGCCTCGACCACGCCCTTGCGCGCGATGGCGATTTCTTCCTTGCCGGCCTCGATGGCGGCCTGGCGCACGGCCTCGCGGTCGGCAGGCGTCCAGCTGTTCCACACGTCCTTGTTGACCACGAAGATCAGCGGGTCGTTCATGTAGCCCCACATCGTCAGGTGCTTCTGCGCGACGTTGTGCAGCTTGGCGGCGGTGAAGATGGTCAGCGGGTTTTCCTGTCCGTCCACGGCGCCGCTGGCGAAGGCCGGCTGGGCGTCGGCCCAGCTCATTTGCGTGGGGTTGGCGCCCAGGGCGGTGAAGGTGTCGAGGAACAGCGGCGAGCCGACGACGCGGATCTTCAGGCCCTTCAGGTCGGCCGGGCTTTTGATGGCGTGCTTGGAGTTGCTGATCTCGCGGTAGCCGTTCTCACCCCAGGCCAGCGGCACGACGCCGGCCTTGTCCAGGGTCTTGAAGATGCTTGCGCCCACCTCGCCCTGCGTGACTGCATCGACGGCGGCGTAATTGGGGAACAAAAAGGGCAGCGAAAACAGGTTCAGCTGCTTGACCTGGGGCGACCAGTTGATGGTCGAGCCAATGGCCATGTCGATCACGCCCTGGCGCAGCGCGCTGAATTCACGCGTCTGGTCGCCCTGGATCAGCGACACGCCGGGATAGAGCTTGATGTTGATGCGGCCCTGGGTCTTTTCCTTGACCTTGGCGGCCCACAGCTCGCCGCCCTTGCCCCAGGGGAAGGCCGGGCCCAGCACCAGCGACATGCGGTATTCGCTCTTGTAGTTGCTCTGCGCCAGCGCGGGCGCGGAAAAAGCCAGCGCAGCGGCGGCGGCGACGGCGGTGGTCAGAAAGGTACGCAGTTTCATCGTCAAAGTCTCCTTGGGAAAAAATCAATACCCCAGCTTGGCGGGCAGCCACAGCGCGATCTGCGGCCAGGCCACCACGGCCAGCATGGCCAGGCACATGGCCAGCACCAGCCACAGCACCCAGCGCGTGGTGGCTTCCATGCGCACCTGGGCGATTTTCGAGGCCACCATCAAGTTGACGGCCATGGGCGGGGTGAACTGGCCGATGGCGATGGTGAGCACCAGCACGGTGCCGAACCACACCACGTCCCACTGGAAATGCTGCACCAGCGGCAGCACCAGCGGCACGAAGATGAGCATGATGGAGATGCCATCGAGGAACATGCCCATGATGAGCAGCAGCACCATGAGCACGGCCATGACGCCGGTCTCGCCCATGCCGGATTCGACGATGAAGCGCGTCACCGGGTCGATCACGCCCAGGGTGGACAGCGAGAACGCAAAGATGCCTGCCAGCGACACCACGATCAGGATCACCGCCGACAGCTCGCCCGCCTCGCGCAGGATGGGAAACAGGTCGCGCACGCCAATCGTGCGGTGCACCACCATGCCCACGAACAGGCCGTAGAACACGGCCACCACGGCGGCCTCGGTGGGTGTGAACCAGCCCATGCGCATGCCGCCCAGGATCACCACCGGCGCGGCCAGGCCCCAGGCGGCCTCGCGCAGGCTGCGCCAGAACGGCGGGCGGGGCAGGCTGGCCTCCAGCCGGCCCATCTTGTGGCGCCGCGCCAGCCACACGGCCGGGATGATGAGCGCCAGCCCCGCCAGGATGCCGGGGAACATGCCGGCCGCAAACAGTGCCGGCACCGATGCGCCGGGCACCAGCACCGAATAGACGATGAAGGCCACCGAGGGCGGAATCAGGATGTCGGTGGCCGCGGCGGCCGCCACCACGCTGGCAGAAAACGCACCAGGGTAGCCCGCGCGTGCCATGGCGGCGATCATCACCGCGCCCACGGCGGCGGCCGTGGCCGGGCCCGAGCCCGAGATGCCGCCCATGAACATGGCCACGCTGATGGCCACCAGCGGCAGCATGCCCGGGCCGCGCCCGACTATTGATACGGCAAAGTTCACCAGGCGCAGCGCCACGCCCGAACGGTCGAAGATGGAGCCCACGAGCACGAACATCGGGATCGCCAGCAGCGGGTACTTGCCCAGCCCGGCGTAAAAGTTCTGCGGCACGGCCAGCAGGCCGAACCACTGGGTCTCGGCATTGGCCAGCGCAATCGCTGCCGCGCCGGCCAGGCCCAGGGCCGCGCCAATCGGCACGCCCAGAAACATCAGCAGCAAAAACGCGCTGAAGAGCAGGGTGGCGATCATGGCGCCACCTCCGGCTGCTGTGCGTCCTGCGCCAGGTACTCGGAATCCTGCTGGCGCGTGCGCCGGCGCAGCAGGCCGAGCGCGCGCCAGGTGATCAGCGCTGACAGCACCGGCAGCCAGATCGAGTACCACCACTGCGGCACGCCTATGCCGGGCGAGGTTTCCTCAAAACGGTAATCGTCCCAGACCACGCGCACACTGAGCACGGCAATCGTGGCAAACAGCAGCGCCACGCAGGCCGCGCCCAGCTGCGCCAGGCGCCGGCGGCGCAGCGCCGTGCCGCTCTGGCAGAAAAATTCGATGCGGATGTGCTGGTCGCGCGCCACGGCGGCCGAGCCCGCCACCAGGGCCAGAGCGATCATCAGGAACACCGAGATTTCCTCGGTCCAGGCGAAGGACGAATCGGTGAAGTAGCGCACGATCACGTTGGCAAAGGTGACCAGTGCAAGCAGAGCCATGATGAGGACGGTGAGCCAGTCCTCCAGGCGCAGGCTGCGCGGCTCCTCCGGGCTGGGGACGGGGGGCGTGGCTGGGGCAGAAGTGGTGGAATCCATGAACGCTGGGCAGAGGCAGGACAGACGGCTGGGCGCCGCACGGCCGGGCGATTATGCGCGCTGCTATGGAAACTATGTCTTTTGCGCAGCCCATGCCCGCGCGGGCGGATAATGCCGCGCCATGGAAACCAAATGGCTTGAAGACTTCGTCAGCCTGGCTGAAACCCGCAGCTTCAGCCGCTCGGCACAGCTGCGCCATGTCACGCAGCCGGCGTTCTCGCGCCGCATCCAGGCGCTGGAGGCCTGGGCGGGCACGGATCTGGTGGATCGCAGCTCCTACCCCACGCGGCTCACCGCCGCCGGCACCACGCTGTACGACCAGGCGCTGGAGGTGCTGCAGGCGCTGCAGAACACGCGCGCCATGCTGCGCGGGCATTCCAGCAGCAGCTCCGACATGATCGAGTTCGCCGTGCCGCACACGCTGGCCTTCACCTTCTTCCCGGCCTGGGTGTCGGCGGTGCGCGCGGACTTCGGGCCGCTCAAGAGCCGATTGATCGCGCTCAACGTGCACGACGCCGTGATGCGCCTGGTGGAGGGCGGGTGCGACCTGCTGATCTCCTACCACCACCCGTCGCAGCCGCTGCAGCTCGACCCCGAGCGCTACGACATGGTGACCCTGGGCCAGGAGGTGCTGGCGCCGTACTCCAAGGCCGGCCCCGATGGCCAGCCGCTGTTCTGCCTGCCCGGGAGCGTGGGCGAGCCGCTGCCCTATCTGGGCTACGCGCCGGGCGCCTATCTGGGCCGTGTCACGGAGCTGATCCTCAAGCAGTCGGGCACCACCATCCACCTGGAGCGGGTGTACGAGACCGACATGGCCGAAGGCCTGAAGGCCATGGCGCTCGAAGGCCATGGCGTGGCCTTTCTGCCCTACAGCGCCGTGAAGAAGGAGCTGCGCGCGCACAAGCTGGTGAGCGCCGCCCCGCCTGGCGTGGAAGATTGGCAGATGATCATGGAAGTGCGCGCCTACCGTGAAAAACCTTCGCGCAAGGAGTCGGCCAAGGGCCTGGCTCAGGCGCTGTGGGCCTATCTGCAGGCGCAGGGCGGGCAAAACCCCATCTGATTGAACTTGGGCGCTGTTCTGGAAATACCCTAGGAATCTTGCGCCCCGGGAGGCGGTGGAGCACGCACAATACGAGGCCTGTGCTCCCCGTTCGGGAGCGGGTTGCACTTGGGGCACGCGCCATTGGCGATCTGCGCCGCCATGCAACCGATGAACCACAGCCCAATCATCGTTTCACCCACAAGGAGATCCCACATGAAGAAACATTTGCTGGCCGCCGCGATCACCGTTCTGGCTGCAGGCAGCGCCCTGGCGCAGGCCAATGACACCCTGGCGAAGATCAAGTCGTCTGGCGCCGTCACCCTGGGCGTGCGCGAATCATCGGGCCTGGGCTACACGCTGGGCAGTGGCAAGTACGTGGGTTTTCACACCGAGATGGGTGAGCGCATCCTGGCCGACATCCAGAAGCAGCTGGGCCTGGCCAAGATGGAGATCAAGTACCAGCCCGTGACCTCGCAGAACCGCATCCCGCTGGTGGTCAACGGCACCGTGGACATCGAGTGCGGCTCCACCACCAACAATATGGCGCGCCAGAAGGATGTGGCCTTTGCCTACACCACCTATGTGGAAGAGGTGCGCATCGCGGTGAATGCCAAGTCGGGCATCACCGGCATCAAGGATCTGAATGGCAAGACCATCGTCACCACCACCGGCACGACCTCTGTGCAGACGCTACGCAAGAACAAGCGCGCCGATGGCCTGACCTTCAAGGAGGTCATGGGCAAGGACCACGCCGACAGCTTCCTGATGCTGGAGACGGGCCGCGCCGACGCCTTCATCATGGACGGCTCCATCCTGGCGGCCAACATCTCCAAGTCCAAGAACCCGGCCGACTACAAGGTCGTCGGCGAGGTGCTGTCGGTCGAGCCCATCGCCTGCATGCTGCGCAAGGATGATCCGGCCTTCAAGAAGGCCGTGGACGACTCCATCGTGCGCCAGATCAAGGACGGCTCGCTGGCCAAGCTCTACGACCGCTGGTTCATGCAGCCCATCCCGCCGAACAACGTGAAGGTCGGCCTGCCGCTGTCCGAGGCCACCAAGGAAGCCTGGGCGAACCCGAACGACAAGCCCATGGAGTCCTACGAAGTCAAGTAAGCGGCGTTGCACATAGGCCGGCCCCTTCTGACCTGATGGACGGAAGGGGCCTTTTTGTTGCGCACCGCGATGCGGGCCGCGCATGTCCGAGTTAACAAACAAAGAGGTGTTCTTATGAGTTGGGATTGGCAGGTGTTCTGCCAGGACACCATTACCCAGGAGGTGGGCGCGAGCTGCTTCGGCCAGGGTGGTGACATCACCTATCTGGACTGGATGCTGTCGGCCTGGGGCTGGACCGTGTCGGTGTCTCTGCTGTCTTTGATCGTGGCGTTGGTCGTGGGATCGGTGATCGGTACCTTGCGCACCCTGCCCGATAGTCCGTGGATCGTGCGCCTGGGCAATGCCTGGGTCGAGTTCTTCCGCAATATTCCGCTGCTGGTACACATTTTTCTGTGGTACCACGTGATCCCGTCGATCTTCCCGGCCATGAAGTCGCTGCCCGGCTTTGTGCTGGTGGTGTTTGCCCTGGGCTTCTTCACCTCGGCGCGCATTGCCGAGCAGCTGCGCTCGGGCATTCTGGCACTGCCGCGCGGCCAGCGCTACGCCGGCATGGCGATGGGTTTCACCACCTTCCAGTACTACCGCTATGTGCTGCTGCCGATGGCGTTTCGCATCATCATCCCGCCGCTGACCAGCGAGACCATGAACATTTTCAAGAACTCCTCGGTGGCCTTTGCCGTGTCGGTGGCCGAGCTGACCATGTTCGCCATGCAGGCGCAGGAGGAAACCTCGCGCGGCATCGAGGTCTATCTGGCGGTGACCGGGCTGTACGTGATCTCGGCCTTGGCCATCAACCGCATCATGGCCTTCGTCGAGAAGCGCTCGCGCGTGCCCGGCATGATTGCTGCGGGCGGGGGAGGGCATTGATATGAACCTGAATATCGATTGGTCCTTCTTCACCTGGGATCTGTTCACCAACTTCGTGCTCAAGGGGCTGTACTTCAGCCTGTTTCTGACCGTGGTGGCCACGGCTGGCGGCATTGCCCTGGGTACGGTGCTGGCGCTGATGCGGCTGTCAGGCAAGAAGTGGCTGGACCTTCCAGCCACCATCTACGTCAACGGCATGCGCTCCATCCCGCTGGTGATGGTGATCCTGTGGTTCTTCCTGTTGGTGCCGCTGATCATCGGGCGGCCCATAGGTGCCGAGGTCTCGGCCATCATCACCTTCGTGGCCTTCGAGGCGGCCTACTTCAGCGAGATCATGCGCGCCGGCATCCAGTCCATACCCCGGGGCCAGGTGTTTGCCGGCCAGGCCATGGGCATGACCTATGGGCAGAACATGAAGCTGGTGGTGCTGCCGCAGGCGTTTCGCAACATGCTGCCGGTGCTGCTCACGCAGACCATCATCCTGTTCCAGGACACCTCGCTGGTCTATGCCATTGGCGCCTATGACATGCTCAAGGGCTTCGAGATCGCCGGCAAGAACTATGGCCGCCCGATCGAAGCCTACATGGCGGCGGCCGTGGTCTATTTCATCATTTGCTACGCGCTGTCGTGGAGCGTCAAGCGCCTGCACAAGAAGATCGCCATCATCCGCTGATATGCAGCACAACCCCCTGAGGCGCTGCGCGCCTTCCCCCTTCTCTCGCGGCGCTGCGCGCCGCGGGAAGGGGGACGCCACCAGCGCGGCGGGGCGGCCCTTGCGCGGTGGCCCTGGCCTGGGCCGCGCTTCTTGCACGCGTAGCGGGGCATAAGAGATTGGAGTGAAAAATGATTGAACTGAAGAACGTTTCCAAGTGGTACGGCAGCTTCCAGGTGCTCAATGACTGCTCCACCAACATCCAGAAGGGTGAGGTGGTGGTGGTCTGCGGCCCCTCGGGATCGGGCAAATCCACGCTGATCAAGACCATCAACGCACTCGAACCCATTCAAAAGGGCGAGATTTATGTGGACGGCACGCCCATCCACGACCCCAAGACCAATCTGCCCAAGCTGCGCTCGCGCGTGGGCATGGTGTTCCAGCATTTCGAGCTGTTTCCGCACCTGTCGGTGACCGAGAACCTGACCATCGCCCAGATCAAGGTGCTGGGGCGCAGCCCGGACGATGCCAAGGCGCGCGGCCTGAAGATGCTCGACCGTGTCGGCCTGATGGCGCACAAGGACAAGTTTCCGGGCCAGCTCTCGGGCGGCCAGCAGCAGCGCGTGGCGATTGCGCGCGCGCTGTCCATGGACCCCATCGTCATGCTGTTCGATGAGCCCACCAGCGCGCTCGACCCCGAGATGGTGGGCGAGGTGCTGGACGTGATGATGGGCCTGGCCCACGAGGGCATGACCATGATGTGCGTGACGCACGAGATGGGTTTTGCCAAGAAGGTCAGCGACCGCGTGATCTTCATGGACGTGGGCGGCAAGATCCTGGAAGACTGCAGCAAGGAAGAGTTCTTTGGCAACCCCGACGCGCGCCAGCCGCGCACCAAGGACTTCCTGAACAAGATCCTGCAGCATTGATGGGCCTGGTGGCTCGCAGGCCTGCCGGGGCAGGGACGCGAGGCTGTGCCGGGGCGAAAAAAAGGCGACCGACCGTCCCCGCAGCAGCCGGTCGCCAACCCTGAAGAACAAAAAACCGTTGCGTGTCGATCAGAAGAAGAGGATGCCGCCGATAGCGACGCTGTTCTGCTTGGCGCTGGCGCCGCTGAAGCCCTTGGATCGGGTCTGACCGATTTCACCCACCAGGGTCACGCTCTTGGTCAGGTTGTAGTAGACGCCAGCGGTCAGGTTTTCATTCGAGCGCAGATCAGAGCCGGTGAAGGCGCTGTCGTTCTTGCTCCTGCCGTAACCCAGGCCCAGCTTTACGTTCTGGGCGGCCTGCATGGTTCCTTGCAGCAGAAGGTTGTTGCCCTTCACGCCGCCCTGGTCGCCGTCGGCCAGAATGCCGATGCCCTTGCCGCCCTGGTAGTTGGCCAGCAGGCCGAACGCGCCGGCGCTGACGGATCCGCCGACTTCGCCGGCGTTCATGGTGAAGCCGCCCACGCCGTCATATTTCTGGGTCTTGGCGCCCACCCAGGCCTTGAACCCCTGGCCAGCGTAGGTGGCCCGGGCCTGGAACTGCAGGTTGTCCTTCTTCGCCGTGCTCAGGTTGTTGGTCGGGCTCATCAGGCCCAGATCCACACTGAAACCACCCATGTTCGGGGTGGTGTAAACGGCTTGCCCGTACATGCCGGGGAAGGTGTAGCCGGAGCCGATATGGCCCAGCGAGACGCGGCCATTTTGCGTTGCGTTGGTGGCCGCACCGACACCGATGAGGGTCATGTCGCTGATGATGGAATGAAAACCGAACAGCCCGTAGTCGCGCCCCAGCTTGACCGTGCCCATGCCGTCATTGCCAAAGCTCAGGTAGGCCTGGCGAACGTCCACGTCATTGTTCTGCGCGATGGAGCTGCCGGTGGCGACAGAGACGCCTATGCCCACATTGGCGGACACATCAAAGCCGCCCTGCCTGGACTTGGCGCCGACGGAGAGGTAGGACGGGAGCAGACCGTTGCCGATCACGGTGGTCTTTTCCTTGCCGGCACAGGCCAGGCCGGCGTCCCCCAAGGCGGTGCCAGTCACGGTGCCAACGGGCTGCTTGCAATCGGTCTGGGTGTAGAAGGCGTTGACGTTGCCGCCGATGGACACAGTCCAGTCGCCGGCCTGGATGTCAACGGCCTGGGCCGCGGGGAGGGCGAAGGCTGCGAGTGCAGCGGCCGCAATGTATTTCCTGTCCATCTATGTCTCCGTGGTGATAAATGACGTGGTACGTGATCCGCCGGTCGCTGGTGATCCGGCGGCGTTGCTGACGCAAGTACCGTGCCTGTCATTTGCACTGCCGCAATGGCTTGCTGTACCGAGACATATGCTCCGAACATTGGCATACGAGTTCAGAAACGGAGCAGGCTGCCCCACGGCCAGCCAAGGCTGGCGCAGTCCGGGCCAGGCCCTGGGCGTCATATCAGGGCGCAAGCCGGTGTATCGCGCGCTGGTATGGCGTGGTGCTTCAAGAGGGGGTGGGCGACTGCTGGCCTGTTGTGCGCACACGGCCAAACAAGTCCTTGGGGTCGCCCTGGCCGGGCACCAGCTCCAAGTAAATGCCCAGGTGGTGCGCCTCGGCCAGCCGATGGATGAGGCGCAGGGTGGCATGGTCTTCGAGCGCAAAGCCGACCGAGTCGAACAGCGTCACCTGGCCCTCATGCTCGCGCCCTGCCGCCTGGCCCGCGAGCACCTGCCACAGCTCGGTCACCGGATAGTCAGCGGGCAGTTGCTGGACCTCGCCCTCGATGCGGGTTTGCGGCGCGTATTCGACGACGATGCGTGCGCGTCGCAGGACATCCGGGTGCAGCTCGGTCTTGCCCGGGCAGTCGCCGCCCACGGCATTCAGGTGCATGCCGGGCTCCAGCATGGCGGGCGTGACGATGCAGGCGTGGCTCTTGCTGGCCGTGGCCGTGGTCACGATGTCGGCGCCGCGCACGGCCTCCATCACCGATGCGGCGCGCCGCAGCGTCAGCCCGGGCACCGTTGCCAGGTTGCGCTGCAGCCGCTCACTGGCCGCCGGGGCGATGTCGAACACGCGCAGTTCGTCGATGCCCAGCAGCGCGTGAAAGGCCAGGGCCTGGAACTCGGCCTGCGCGCCGTTGCCGATCAGCGCCATGCTGCGGCTGCCCGGCCGCGCCAGCTGCCGCGCCGCCAGGGCCGAGGTGGCGGCGGTGCGCAGGGCCGTGGCCAGGGTCAGCTCGGACAGCAGCAGCGGCAGGCCCGTGGCCACCTCGGCCAGCATGCCGAAGGCCATCACCGTGGGCAGGCCCAACGCCGGGTTGCCGGGGTGGCCGTTGACATACTTGAAGCTGTAGAGCCGCTCGTCCGCCACTGGCATGAGCTCGATCACGCCAGTCGGGCTGTGGCTGGCCAGGCGTGCCGATTTGTCGTAGTCGTCCCAACGCAGGAAGCTGGCCTGGATCTCGTCGGCCAGCTCGCAGAGGAAGCGTTCTGGGCCCATGCCCCGCACCAGGGCGGCCAGGGTCGGAAGATCGACGAGTCGGGTCATGGGGCGATCCTGTGGCGAGCCGGGATGCCGCCATTGTGGACGGCCCCACGCCGCCGGGCAAACCGCCTACGGCCTGGCGGCCAGGATCGCGCGCGCCAGCTCGGCAAAGCCCGCGCCGCGCTCGCCCTGGGTCACGTAGCGCGGCAGGTGCGTGAGCTGCGGCACGAAGCGCGCGATGTTGGCCACGCCCACGCTGTTCTCGAAATGTTCGAACATCAGCTGGTCATTGGTCGAGTCGCCCACATAGACCCAGTGCGAGAGCTCGGCATCCAGATCGCGCCCCAGCAGCTCGCGCACTATCCAGCGCGCGCCTTCCAGCTTGTTGTGCGCGCCATACCAGCCGTTGATGTGGATGCTGCTCACCGTGGCCATCATGCCTGCGGCGCGCATGATGGCCACGCAGGCGTCGATGGCCGCTTGCGGCAGCTGCGTGAACTCGCTGTGGTCGATGGCGATGTCGGTCTCGCGCCCGGCCGAGTCGGTGGCGCGCCGCGCACCGGGCACGCGCGCCTCGATGTCGGCCAGCACCTGCTGCATGCGCGCGTAATTGGCGGCGCGTGCGGCCGCGTCCTGTTGATATATTTTTGATAGCTGTTCGCGCTTTATTGGTGGGCGCTCAAGGCTGTTTTTCCTAGTATCCTGCGGCAACAGCGCCACGGCCCCGTTCTCGGCCACGATGCTGTCCACCGGCCAGCTGGCGGCAAACGGCTCGCTCCAGCCCACGGGCCGGCCAGTGATGGCGATCACGTGCAGGCCGGCGGCTTTCAGGTCGGCCAACGCCGCCAGCGCGTCGGGTGTGATGGCGCCGTCGGTGGTCAGGGTGTCGTCGATGTCGGTGAGCACGCCGAAGATGTGTTGGCGTGTCGGGCCAGGCCACAGGGCAAGGGGTTGCATAGAGGGGCGTGTAGTGAAAGCCGTTGCTAGTCCGCCAAGGTCGTGGATGCTCAACGTTTTGCGAATTCAATGATGGCGTGAAAGAACTTGTCGGAGCCATCCTTGGTGTTGTCGGGGCGGATCTCCATGCGGTTGACCCCATGTTCCACGTCGCCCTTGAATCTGTCGGGAATAACTGAAAAGTAGTATGGGCTGATGAAGCGTGCGCCGGCATCGAGGTGTGACTGCAGGGCCGCGAGATGCACGCCGTCGCGCTTCCACTGTTGTGGATTGAACTCAGGAGCTCCGTAGTCGGTGATTTTGTGACGCTCCATAAAGCTGCGCAGCCAGGTACTGTTGGTGGCACCTCCGTACATATTCAGTCCATGCTGCCACGGGGCACTACCTTCCAGGGTGGTGCCTGCTGCAAAAAGTATCGGGTTCCATGAAGAGTTGACGTCGGGAACGATCTGGTGTGAAAACAATTGGGACTTTGGTAGCCCCGCCTTCAGCGCCCGGTCATGGAATGCTTGCAGAAAGCCGTACACCTGTGATTCGCGATACTTGTTCCAGTCCCGTGCAATCGGGTTGTAGTACAGGTCTTGCAAAGGGCGCGGCATGTCCAGCCATGAACGCACCCCGGGTAGTTGCTTGGCGTCCTTCAGCCCAGAAAGCTGTGCAGGTTTGGTGCTGCGAACGCGGCCCTGGTCACGAGGCACGATCACGAATTCAACCTGGGCAACTTGATGGCGTACGCCTTGAGAGACGGCGACGACTTGGGCAAGGTGGCGCCCTGGTGTCAAACTGCTGAAATCCAGGTCGTACCGGTATCCCGTATTAGGGTCGGTGATGGTGTTTTCAGCACGGTATACGTCCAATCGATTCAGGCCTCGCGGGATGGCACCTACGAGTTGCCCGTCCACATAGAGATCAAGGCTTTGAATACGGTTGCCCGGATCCCAAAGCCAGCCGGCAATAGGCAGCGTGCCCGTAGCAAAAGCGTCGTAGTGTTCGGCAAACGAGGACAGTTTTTCCTTGCGAATGTCGCGTGATGGGGCCGGAATCGCGTCAAAAGATGCAAAGGCAAAGCCATGGGCTGTATTGAATTGATCCACGGTCTGGTATCTGACCCGCAGCCATTGCCGGAACGCCGCCACGGAGCTGGGGCTGTAGTCCGTCACTTGAATGTCTTGGTAGGCCCCCATGCCGTTTTCGAAGTCTGGAAACATGTGGTGCAGTTCACCAGCCAGCGTATAGGCCACGATGCGCCGTTGTACCTTCTGCGGCAGGGCCTTGATGCGTTGGGCGAGGTAGTCCAGCGCTTCGAAGCGATAGCGATTGACGGGAATGGTGGGGTCGGGTGACAGCGTGTAGGGAATGATGCGATAACCGAAGTAGCCCAGCTCCAGCGGTTTGCCGTCGCGCAGTTGCATGAGGTTGACGGGGTCTCCACGCAGTTCCTCAGCAAGCGGGCCGATGGAGTCGAAGTGATCCGCCGAGAAATACAGGATGACGGGGCGATCTACCTTGCTGATCACGCGTAGAAAGGTGTCCACCCGTTCTTTATCGATAGCCCACCCTTTGGACGTTTTCTGGAACAGTCCCAGCAATTGCAGTGTGGCCGTGTAGCCGACCTGCACCGCACCCTTGGCGCCTCCCGGCTCCAGCGTGTTCAGTAGGCGTGTGATGGCAGCAGCGCCATCGAGCTTGCGCTGGCCACAATAGGCATATGCTGCGTCAATGTTCGTGATGGCAGTGTTCTTTGCGGCCTCGTCGCACAACAGCATGCCGTCCACCGTAGGGGAGATGATCATCGGCCTGCGTTGCCCCTGCGCTACGGGTTGAGCGGATGCGATTGCTGTGGCGAGTGAAAAGCTGAGCAGGGCCACGGCCCGGGTCAAAGAGGAAATCATTCGGGCTCCACCGAGCGCAGCAGTGAAGCTGCCACCATATGTTTTATGAAACACTGAGATCGTTGGGTGGAAGCGCCGAATGATCCAGCGACAGGCTGAGCGGTTCGGTCGGCACGTTACTCACGTCATAGTGCAGGAAGGCAATCAAGCTTTGGATGCCAATCAACACAGGCAGGGCCGCCAGCATGACCGTGCCGCTGGTGGCGGGGTGGCTGTTGAAGTTGCCGGAAACCCAGTGCCAGGTGCCAAACGCAGTACCGGCGAGCAGCAATAGCACGCCACTCAGGCTGTATAGCGTGCCTACGTTGAAGTCGCGCACCAGATAGTTGTACACATAGCGGCGCCACAAGCGTGAAATGTGCTTCTTAAGGAATTCAGGCAGCACGCGCCCGACCTTGAGGTTGGACTCCTCATTCGCATAGACCGAGTCCATCGGAATGTCCTTCACCACGGCGCGCACAGTGTTCAGGCGAAATAGCATGTCGGTTTCGAAGAAATAGCGCTGCTCCAGCTTGTCCAGCGGCAGCTCGGCCAACACGCTGGTACGCACGGCCGTATAGCCGTTGGTGGGGTCCATTACGTTCCAGTAGCCACAGCTGAGTTTGGTCAGGAAGGACAGCATGGCATTCCCAAACAGCCGCACCGGCGGCATGCCCTGTACCGACTCGGGTCTGAAGAAGCGGTTGCCCTTGGTGTAGTCGGCCCGCCCCTGCAGCAGCGGCCGCACGAAGCTGGGCAGCAATGCTGGGTTCATCTGCCCATCACCGTCGATCTTCACCACGATATCCATGCGATCGGCCATGGCGGCCTGGTAGGCGGTGACGATGGCGCCGCCTACGCCACGGTTCTCGGGGTTGTACAGCACCCGCACGCGCGGGTCGCGGTTGTGTTCCTCAATGAAGCGGCCGCTGCCGTCCGGACAGGCATCGTCCACCGCGTAAATGGCCTCGACTTCAGGGCCGATGGCTTGGATAACTTCCAGGACATGCCGGGTGACTTTGTAGCAGGGAATGGCGACGGCGATGCGCATGACAAACAGAGCTCAGCTCGTGGAGGCCAGCGCTACGCCGGCCATGATCAAGGCGCCGCCAGCCAAGGTGCGCCAGTGCAGGGGCTCACCCAGCAAGGCCCAAGCCAGCGTTGGCACGATCAGGAAGGCCAGGCCCATGAAGGGATAGGCAAGGTAGAGCGGGGCATGACGAAGAATCCAGACCCATCCCAGCGTGGTGATGCCATAGAGCACCAAAGCCGCCATCAGCCAGCCGTTTTGCAGCAGACCGATCAGAGACAGGGTGGCGGGTAGGGCAGCGGACGCCTTCTTGAACAGCAACTGGCCGATGGAGATGCCGAACACGCAAAGTAGCGTGTACAGGCCAAGGGGGATTGACATGGAAGGCAATAGGGCTGAGCGAAAACCCATGGATTCTAGGCGGGCACGCAGTTTGGCAGTCTTTTGAGCCGGCCATAATCGCGAGCCCGATCACGTCAATCAGGTGCATAGCACTGATTCGCCATTCATGATGCACCGATTGTTTTTGGTATTTTTTCTATTGCTAAGTACCCTGTCGGCTACTGTTCGGGGTGCGGAAGTGCCGGAGGTGCATGGGGCGATTGAGTCCTGGAGCTATGACCCATCAATGCGCCTAGTGAGCCTTCGAGGTTGGAGTTTGGGAGGGGGTGATGGCCAACAGCCGCCCGAACTCATCCTGAATCTGGGGGGGCAAATCTATGAATCGACAAGACTGGAGTTGAACTGGACACCACGAGTCGATATTCCATCAGACCATCCGGCGACTGGTGGGCAGGCGGGGGTTGGATTTGCTTGGAATGTGCGCTTGCGTGATGCCTTGCCAGCCGGCATGCACACGGTGCATTTGACGGCCGTGTTCGCAAATGGACAGCGTGTCACGCTCAAAGGTGCGACCACCGATGTGCCAACGGTAGTGATTCAGGAAATCAAGCGCCGACACTGGCGTGCGCTGGCCTTGGTGCTGCTGAGCGTGATGGTCATTGTCTATGCGCTGCGTCGCTGGGGTAGTGAGGGGTTGGCGTGGCAGCAGCGGTGGCTGGATGGCAATCGCATGGCATGGGGTATTGGTGCGGTGTTCGTGTTGTTGGTTGCCACCGGTGTGACAGGCAGCTCCATGGGGGTGTTGTTCAACAGTCCATATGGAGAAAGCGTTCTTGAAGTGCAAGGGGCCTCGCGTACCTTGCTTGGTGACGAAGGCGTTCGTGGCGATGAATGGGGCGTGCAATTGCCCAACCTGTTGGCACAGCTGCACCACGAGCCCCGTTTCCCGGTGATCAATGGGCTACTAGGCGAGGGCGGTCAGAACATGGGAGTGATCGGGATGACCGGCGTTCCTGTGCAGCAATGGGCGGCGCTGGCGCGGCCTGCAACCTGGGGCTATTTCGTACTGCCGTTGCGCCAAGCCATGGCGTGGCATTGGCAGTTGCCGTTTTGGGGTTGTTTGCTGGCTTTGTGGTGGATGCTCAATGTGCTGCGGCCGGCACAGCGAGGGCTGAACCTGGCCTTGTCACTAGCGTTTTGTCTAGCGCCGTATGCGGCAGCGTGGTCTAACTGGCCGCTGTACGCCACCTTGTTTCCGGCTCTTGCATTCGTAGTGGCAACGTACCTTCTGCGGTGTACCGGGTTCTGGATGGGTGCGGTGCTGGGGGCTGTTTTGGGCTGGTTATTGGCGTGCTGGTGCCTGGTACTTTACCCGGCATGGATCATCGTTGTGGGTAGTGCGATGGCCTTTATAGGTCTGGGCTGGTGGGCCGATAACCGTGAACGCATTCGCTTTGGAAGCGTGCAACTGGTGGCGCTGGTCGTATCTGCTGCGATCCTGGGGGCACTGCTGGGCAGTTGGTGGTTGGACACCAAGGATGCAATCGCCCTTATGCGCGCTACGGTGTATCCCGGCGGACGCGGTGCCATGCCGGGGGGTGATCTGGGATGGTGGTGGCATTTGCGTGGCTATCACGGCATGGAGTCGCTTCGTACTACGGGACTGGACAGCAACCCATCGGAAGCTAGCTCATATGTCATCTTGCCGTTGCTGATGCTGGCCTTGGTTGCTGTGAGTTTTGTCCGGGATCGGCAAATGCGAGGGACTCTGCTGGGATGCGCCGTCTTCATGGGGTGTTACTGGGCCTATACCTTGATGGGCATCCCCATTGATCTGGCGCGGATCACACTCTGGGGGAATATGCCTGTTACGCGCATGGATGTGGGGTTCGGCCTGGTCACGGCGGTGCTTTTCTGCCTGTACGCTCCCAGTGCTGTGGTGCCTGCGTCATGGGGATGGCGGGTGGCGGCTATAGCATTGGCCTTGTTAAGCGCTGGTATGGTTGTGCTTACCTTGTCGCACACGCCATTGAGTTTTGTACCTAACGCAGGCAGCCCCATTCTCATTGGTGCAATGGCTGTGGCAGCAGCGTTTATCTGCGGCTGGGCTCTGTGGGGGCGCATGGGTTCTGCGGTCGCGCTGATGCTGGTCGTGTATTTACTGGCGGTCGTCCAATTCAATCCATTGCGCATTGCGCCTGCCGAGGTTGAATTGATGCAGGGGCATCGTCCATATGCCACCGACACGGAGGGGCGTTCGCAACGAACCTTGGTGCTGAACGGGGATGGCATTGGCGCCATGACTTTTGCGGCGGTTGGTATTCCTATCGCCAACGGCGTCTTCTACTACCCGCATCGCGCCATGTGGGCGCGCATGAATCTGCCGAGGGCCGAGTGGCCCCAGGTGAACCGGTACCAGCATCTTGGGTTTTATCTCATGGATGATGTGGAGACAGTCAGCGGGTACCGTCTCGTCTTGGGTTCAGTCGATCAGGTGCATGTTCATGTCAATCCATGGCGGTTTGATTTCTCATGCACGGGGGCTGCGCGGGTGGTGGCTCCGGTTCAGTGGTTAGACGCACTTGCACGCAATCCAAGACTGACCCGACTGGGGGTCTATCGGAATATAGGCTGGTTTGAAGTCCAGCCATCTTGCCCGCTAGTCCCAGTAAGCGCCCATTGAAGACTACGCCCCCTGTAGCTCCAACCCCGCATGCTCACGCAGCGGATGGAAGTGGATTTTGGGAAAGCGCTCCTGCGCCAGCCGCACGTCATACGGGCTGGTGCACAGATAGGTCAGCGTGTTCGCCGCATCGTGCGCCATGCGCAGCGGGTAGGCGGCTTCAAATTCGCGCAATTCGGCCGGCGTGTCGGCGGTGATCCAGCGCGCGCCGGTGTACTGGCAGCCTTCCAGGCGGACGTCGCAGTCATATTCGGTCTTCAGGCGGTGCTGCACCACTTCAAACTGCAGCTGGCCGACGGCGCCCAGCAGCATATTACCGCCGGCGTCGGGCTTGAAGACCTGGATCGCGCCTTCCTCGCCCAGCTGCATCAGGCCCTGCTGCAGTTGCTTGGTGCGCAGCGGGTTCTTGAGCACCACGGTCATGAACATCTCAGGGGCGAAGAACGGCAGGCCGGTGAATTGCAGGGCCGGGCCGTCGGTGATGCTGTCGCCCAGCTGCACGCCGCCGTGGATGGTGAAGCCGATGATGTCGCCGGCGTAGGCTTCATCTACGGCCTCGCGGCGCTGGCTCATGAACGTGACCACGCTGGTTGGGCGCAGCTCCTTGCCCGTGCGCTGCACCTTCATCTTCATGCCAGGCTGGTAGCGGCCCGACGCCACGCGCACGAAGGCGATGCGGTCGCGGTGGTTGGCGTCCATGTTGGCCTGCACCTTGAAGACCACGCCGCTAAAGCCTTTGTCCGCCGGGTGTACGGTGACCTGCTCGCGCTGGCGATTGACCTCGACGTAGGCGATGCGCTCGCCCGGCGGCGGCGACATGTCCACGACGGCATTGAGCACCTCCTGCACGCCGAAGTTGTTCACGCCAGAGCCGAAGAACACGGGCGTCAGGCGCGCGGCCAGAAACTCCTGGTGGTCCCAGGCGATGGACGCGCCGACGGCCAGCTCCATGCTTTCGATGGCATCGTCGTAGGCCTTGCCAAAGCGCGCGCGCAGCGTGGCGACGTCGCTCAGGGGGATGACCTCGAAGTCCTCCGGGCGCTTCTCGCTGCCGGCCTGGAACACCGTCATGCTCTGCGTGCGCAGGTCGATGATGCCGCCGAAGCTCTTGCCCTGGCCCACCGGCCAGGTCATGGGGCAGCAGGGCATGCCCAGCTCGCGCTCGACCTCGTCGAGGATGTCGAGCGGGTCGCGTACCTCGCGGTCCATCTTGTTGACGAAGGTGATGATGGGCGTGTCCCTCTGGCGGCAGACCTCGATCAGGCGGCGCGTCTGCGCCTCCACGCCGTTGGCGGCGTCGATCACCATCAGCGCCGAGTCAACCGCGGTGAGCACGCGGTAGGTGTCCTCACTGAAGTCCTTGTGGCCGGGTGTGTCCAGCAGGTTGATGACGTGATCGCGGTAGCTCATCTGCATCACCGAAGACGCCACCGAGATGCCGCGCTGCTTTTCGATCTCCATCCAGTCGGACGTGGCGTGGCGGCTGGCCTTGCGGCCCTTGACGGCGCCGGCGATCTGGATCGCGCCCGAGAACAGCAGCAGCTTTTCCGTCAGCGTGGTCTTGCCGGCGTCGGGGTGGGAAATGATGGCAAAGGTGCGGCGGCGCCGGGTTTCTTGGGCGTAGGACACGAAGTTCTCGATGGTTCAATTCAAGTGCTGGGGCAGGTCTGACGACTGGTGCAAGACGCGCAGCACGGCGATATGGTGGGGGTGCTCGGCGTAGAACACGGCAAAAGGAAAGTGGCGCAACGTCCAAAAACGCAGCCCCTCGATCGAGGAGGCGTTGGCGTAGCGCCTGGAGCCTGTGCCTGGGTGCTGCGCAATGTGCTGCAAAGCCAGTTCGAGCTCGTCCAGAAATCGATCGGCCACGCCCTCGGAAGCGTGTTCCAGACAGTAGGCGATGGTCTGATCGATGTCGCGGCTGGCCCGGATGTGGCGGCGCAGCACTTTCACACGGATTTGCTTTCAGCGTTGCGTGCTGCGGCAATGCGTGCGCGCAGTTCGGCACGGTGCTCCTCCCAAGGCCGTGGATCGATGCCCGAATCAACGCCCTCCTGGATCAGCGCCGCGAAGCGCTCCTCTGCGGCGCGCTCCTCGTCGCGGCGCACCAGGTCGCGCATGTACTCGCTGGTGCTGCTGTAGCCGCGCGCCTGCACGCGGGCATCGACAAAGGCCTTCAGCTCGTCGCTCAGCGAGATGTTCATGGTGACCGTGCTCATGGGGCGTGATTTTACGAGTCTTGGCAAGGATTGCCAAAAACCGTAGGTAGAAACCAGCACCCCGGTATAATCGCGCGCTTTCCGAGGAGCGTTGCAGCGTCCCCCACCTGGCAGCAGGGCAAGCGGGGCGTGAGGCTCGGAACCCACTCTTGCAACGACGCTCACCCACGTCAGGCCTGTGCGGTGAACGGTTTTCATGCTTTCCCCAGGCGCGTGGTTTTTTCCCATTCGTGAAGGAACACACCATGAGCGCAGTTCTCAAATCTCCCGCTGACTCGGCCATTGCCGACATCACCCTGGCCGCCTGGGGCCGCAAGGAAATCAAGATTGCCGAGACCGAGATGCCCGGCCTGATGGCGGTGCGCGAGGAATTCGCCGCGCAGCAGCCTTTGAAGGGCGCGCGCATCACCGGCAGCCTGCACATGACCATCCAGACCGCCGTGCTGATCGAGACGCTCACGGCCCTGGGCGCCGACGTGCGCTGGGCCTCGTGCAACATCTTCTCCACGCAGGATCATGCCGCCGCCGCGATTGCCGCCACCGGCGTGCCGGTGTTCGCCATCAAGGGCGAGTCGCTCAAGGACTATTGGGACTACACGCACAGCATCTTTGAATTTGGCCCCGCCGGTGCCAAGGACGAAGGCCCGAACATGATCCTGGACGACGGCGGCGACGCCACCATGCTGATGCACCTGGGCCAGCGCGCTGAGAAGGATTTGTCGGTGCTGGCCAATCCTGGCTCCGAAGAAGAGAAGATCGTTTTCGCCGCCATCCGCGCCAAGCTGGCCGTGGACCCTACCTGGTACAGCCGCAAGAGCGCGCAGATCATGGGCGTGACCGAGGAGACGACTACCGGCGTGCACCGCCTGAACGAGATGTCGGCCAAGGGCCTGCTCAAGTTCCGCGCCATCAACGTCAACGACTCGGTGACGAAATCCAAGTTCGACAACCTCTACGGCTGCCGCGAATCGCTGGTGGACGGCATCAAGCGCGCCACCGACGTGATGATCGCCGGCAAGGTGGCCTGTGTGGCCGGCTATGGCGACGTGGGCAAGGGCAGCGCCCAGGCGCTGCGCGCTTTGAGCGCCCAGGTCTGGGTGACCGAGATCGACCCCATCAACGCCCTGCAGGCGGCCATGGAAGGCTACCGCGTGGTGACCATGGAGTACGCCGCCGACAAGTGCGACATCTTCGTGACGACCACCGGCAACCGCGACGTCATCACCTTCGAGCACATGCAGGCCATGAAGAACGAGGCCATCGTCTGCAACATCGGTCACTTCGACAACGAGATCGAGGTCGCCAAGCTCGAAGAGCACTGCCAGTGGGACGAGATCAAGCCCCAGGTGGACCACGTCATCTTCAAGGACGGCAAGAAGATCATCCTGCTGGCCAAGGGCCGATTGGTGAACCTGGGCTGCGCCACCGGCCACCCCAGCTTTGTCATGAGCAACTCGTTCGCCAACCAGACGCTGGCGCAGATCGAGCTGTTCACCCGCCCGGACGCCTATGAAGTGGGCAAGGTCTATGTGCTGCCGAAAATCCTGGACGAAAAGGTGGCGCGCCTGCACCTGAAGAAGGTAGGCGCGCAGCTGACGGAACTCTCCGACGCGCAGGCTGCCTACATCGGCGTGAGCAAGAACGGCCCGTACAAGCCCGATACCTACCGCTATTGATGGCGTCCAACTCCCTCTCCCCCGTGGGGGAGAGGGCAGGGGTGAGGGGGAGTACAGGCGCAGTGCTGGCTACCAGCACACCCTCACCCCACCCTCTCCCGCCAGCGGGAGAGGGAGTAAAGCCATAGCTGTCCACGCTTTCCAGTAAAGCGCTACAGCCTCATTTGATTCATAAAGGACCCGCGCCATGCGCGCAGACGTATTTCTGGTGGAGGGCGGCCATGCCACCACCCGCTCGCAGGCCCAGCGCCTGATCGCCGCCGGCGTGCAGTGGCGCCTGGCGCCTACGCTGCCGTGGCACAAGGTGGCCAAGAACGGCGACGACATTCCCGCGGGCGCCGAGCTGCAGTTGCTCGACGCGGCCGAGGCCAAATATCTCTCGCGCGGCGGCCTCAAGCTGGAAGGGGCGCTGGCCGCCACCGGCATCCAGGTTGCCGGCCTGCGCTGCCTGGACGTGGGCCAGAGCACCGGCGGCTTCACCGACTGCCTGCTGCAGGCCGGCGCCGCGCAGGTGATTGGCGTGGACGTGGGCCAGGGCCAGCTGCACGAGCGCCTGCGTGTCGATCCGCGCGTCATCGCCGTCGAAGGCCTGAACGCACGCCACCTCACGCCCCAGGCGCTGCAGGAGGGTTGCGAAGAAGCGCTCAGCGTGCGCGAGGAGCTTGAGCCCGACGACAACGACACCCAGCCCGAAGCTCCCTACGCCTGGATGCGCAACGGCGGCATGATCGACGACGAGTACGACGACAGCGCAGACGCCAAGGAGCACGAGATCGAGGCCTTCAAGGCCGAGCGCGCCACCAAGGCCAAGGACCGCGCCGAAGGCCGGCTGGCAACAGTGCGCAAGCGCCTGCCCGGGCGCGAGAAGGACGATATCACGCCCGCCTTCGACCTCGTCGTGGGCGACCTGTCCTTCATCTCGCTGACGCTGGTGCTGGCGGCCCTGGTGCCACTGCTCAAGCCTGAAGGCCGTCTGCTGATGCTGGTCAAGCCGCAGTTCGAGCTGCAGCCCGGCCAGGTGGGCAAGGGCGGCATCGTGCGCGACGCCAGCCTGTACGCCGAGGTGGAGCAGCGCATCCGCGCCTGCTGCGCAGACATTGGCCTGCAGGTGATCGGCTGGCATGACAGCCCCATAGCGGGCGGCGATGGCAACCGCGAATTTTTTGTTGATGCAAGGAGGGCCACATGAGCCTGCCGCTGAGTTTCGAGTTTTTTCCCGCCAAGACGCCCGAAGGGGCAGAAAAGCTGCGCACCGTGCGCCAGCAGCTGTATGCACGCGACCCTCAGTTCTGCTCGGTCACCTATGGCGCTGGCGGCTCCACCCAGGCCGGCACCTTCGCCGCGGTGCGCGAGATTCTGGCCGAGGGGGTGCAGGCTGCCTCGCATTTCTCCTGCATAGGCGCCACCAAAGACAGCGTGCGCGCGCAGCTCGCCGAACTGAAGGCCATGGGTGTAAAGCGCCTGGTGGCGCTGCGCGGCGACCTGCCCAGCGGCTACGGCCTGGGCGGCGAATTTCACTACGCCAGCGACCTGGTGGCCTTCATCCGGGCCGAGACGGGCGATGACTTTCATATCGAGGTGGCAGCCTACCCCGAGATGCACCCGCAGGCGCGCTCGCCCGAGGCCGACCTGCAGGCCTTCGCCACCAAGGTGCGCGCCGGGGCCGACTCGGCCATCACGCAGTACTTCTTCAACGCCGACGCCTACAGCCGCTTCGTCGATGAGAGTCGCCGCCTGGGCCTGGACCTGCCCATCGTCCCCGGCATCATGCCGATCACCGGCTCGACCCAGCTGATGCGCTTCTCCGATGCCTGCGGCGCCGAGATTCCGCGCTGGATACGCCTGCGCCTCTCGGGCTTTGGCGATGACAGCGCCAGCATCCGCGCCTTCGGGCTGGACGTGGTCTCGCGCCTGTGCGAGCAGCTCGTCGCCGCCGGCGCACCGGGCCTGCACTTCTACACCATGAACCAGAGCACGGCCACGCTGGCCATCTGCCAGCGGCTGGGGCGTTGATGCGAAGCGGCGGCAGCCCCAGGTTGCGCCGCCAGCCTGGGCTGCCAGCGGTTTTGGTGGCGGCCTGGCTGGCGGGCTGTGCCGCGCCACAGCCACCCGCACCTGTGACCACCGCCGCAGCGCCCGTTGTTGCGCCGCCGCAGCACAGCGCCGCGGTGCCGGCGCCGCCGCAGGAGCGACCCGCCACCGCGCTGCGCATCAAACCCCAGCGGCCCCCCGGTGAAGGCGCGGGTGCACCGGCCCTGCGTGCGCCGGAGGTCGAGCCGCCGCTGCTGCTGGCCAGCGGCCAGGCCTCGTTCTATGCCAACAGCCTGCATGGGCGGCGCACCGCCAACGGTGAGCGCTACGACCGCGAGGAGTTGACTGCCGCGCATCGCAGCCTGCCCTTTGGCGCGCGCCTGTGCGTGCGCAGCCTGGTCAACGGCCGCACGGTCATCGTGCGCGTGAACGACCGCGGACCGTTCACGCCCGGGCGCATTATCGACCTGAGCCGCGCCGCGGCCGAGGAGCTCGGCATGGTGGGCCTGGGCATCAAGCCGGTCGAGCTGTGGCAGCTGGCCGCCGAGGACGAGGCCTGCCCCGAAAGCCTGGAGCAGGCAGCCCAGGGCTCGGGCCTGGGGCTGGACGAAGGGGTGGCCGCGCGCGCCTTGCAACGACCCGCGCCGCGCAAGGCCCCCGCAGCGCGCAAGGCGCCGCGCAAGCGCCGGTGACCCTGATGTCCAGGATCAGCCGCCGACCTCCAGCCCATGGGTCGCATGCCGGTCCTGGGCCAGCAGCTCGGCCATCTGCGGCAGGGCCTCGCGCAGGGCGGCCTGCAGCGTGAACGGCGGGTTGATTAGGAACATGCCGCTGGCCGGCAGGCCGGGGCGGCGCTGGTTTTCGCTGGCAGGGGCGGCCAGCTTGCTGGATTTCACCGTCAGCGTGGCGTGCAGCCAGGGCTTGCCGGCCTTGTTGGCCATGGTCTTCAGGCGGCGCGGCAGGTCATGTGCCTCGGGCCTGGGGATGATGGGGTACCAGACGGCGTACACGCCGGTGGCAAAGCGCTTCAGGCTGTCCTGCACCAGGTCCAGCACACGCCCGTAGTCGCTCTTTATTTCATAGCTAGGGTCGCACAATACAAGCGCGCGGCGCGCCGGTGGAGGCAAAAATTTCTTGACACCCTCAAAACCGTCCTCGGCCAGCACGGCCACCTGGCGGCCGGCCTCCAGCTGGGCCACGTTGCCGGCCAGGGCGCGTGCGTCGGTGGGGTGCAGCTCGAACAGTTTCAGCTTGTCCTGATCGCGCAGCAGGCGCTGGGCAATGAAGGGCGAGCCGGGATAGACGCGCGTGACCGCGCCCTGGTTGAAGGCGCGCACCATGTCCACATAGTCCTGCAGCGCGGGCGTCAGCGCCGGCGGCGTGGCGGGCGCCACCAGGCGCAGAATGCCGTCGGCGGATTCGGCGCTGGTGGTCGCATAGTCGCCGTCCAGCCGGTACAGACCCGCCCCTGCATGTGTATCCAGCACCGTCAAAGCCGCGTCTTTTTGTAGAAGGTGTTGCAGGGTGGCAATCAGCACCGTGTGTTTGAGCACGTCGGCGTGGTTGCCTGCATGGAAGGCGTGGCGATAACTGAACATGCGCGCAATGGTAGCGGCCCGCAAGCGCGCCGCAAGCACGCGACCCGTTTGGTGGGGTGTTGCCATGGGCCGACATGGATGCGCTTTGTTGCTTGTCGGGGCGGGCCCTGGGCCATGATCACCAGTCTTTTGCGGCGCGGCATCGCACCGCGCCACCTTTCTCTTGCGCCAGCAACCCGCACCCGTTCTGCCCCTTCCCATGTCCGTAGCTACCCAGCGCGCCACGCCGGTCGGTGTGGTGCAGCAGTCTCAAGCCCTGCCGCCGGGAACGCGGCTGGGCGAGTTCGAGGTGGTGTCGCTGCTGGGGGTGGGCGGCTTTGGCATGGTCTATCAGGCGTTCGATCACCAGTTGCAGCGCTTCGTGGCCATCAAGGAGTACATGCCGGCGGCGCTCGCCGGGCGCGCCGACGGGCATTCGCTGTGGGTGCGCTCGTCGTCGGACGAGCAGTCGTTCCAGGCCGGCCTGGCCTCGTTCGTGGACGAGGCGCGCCTGCTGGCGCGCTTTGAGCACCCCAGCCTGGTGAAGGTGCTGCGCTTCTGGGAGGCCAATCACACCGCCTACATGGTCATGCCGTTGTACTGCGGCATGACGCTCAAGCAGGCGCGCGCGCACATGCGCACGCCGCCGCCCGAGGCCTGGCTGCGCACGCTGCTGTGGTCGGTCACCAGCGCCCTGCGCGTGCTGCACGATGGGCAGACCCTGCACCGCGACATCTCCCCGGACAACATCTTTTTGCAGAACCACGGCCCGCCGGTGCTGCTGGATCTGGGGGCGGCGCGCCACGCCATCAGCAACCGCAGGCAGCCGGCGGTGCTGAAGGTGAACTACGCGCCCCTGGAGCAGTACACCGATGCCCCGGCCGATATGCAGCAAGGGCCCTGGAGCGATCTGTATGCCCTGGGCGCGACGGTGCATGGCTGCCTGCGCCACGGCGCCCCCCAGCCGGCCACGCAGCGCGCGCAGCGTGACCGCATGCTGCCCATGGCACGCGTGGCACGCCAGGTGCGCAAGCAGTTCGGCATCGAGTATTCATCGGCGCTCGTGGATGCCATGGCGCAATGTCTGGCGCTGCAGCCGCAGTACAGGCCGCAGTCCGTCGCTGAGCTCCTGCTGGCCATGGAGATGGACAGCGCCCCGCCGGGGCTGGAGTCGTTTGATTTTCGGGCGCAGCTTGGCGCCAGCTGGGTCGAGCCGCAGGACAGGCATGCCGAGGGCGTGGCTGTGCCGGTGGTCAACACCCAGATCCAGACGCAGGCCAGCGCGCCACAACAGCCTGCAGCACCCTTGCCCACACACTCGCAGCGTCGGCGCCGCCTGCGCCCCCACCGTAGCCCGCAGGTGCGCCGGACGCTATGGGCCATGGCCGGCTCGGCCGCGGTGCTTGTCATGGCAGCCGGCCTGTGGTGGGAGCAGAAACCGCGCGCGCCGCGCCAGACGCCCGAGAGTGAAATCATCACCGAGCTGGCCGAGACCGAAGAGCCCCGTCCACTGGCGCCCATGGTGCAGCCAGCGCGCCAGGCCATGGATGGCGGCATGCGCCAGGCGCATCCCGCGCCTGCGCCAGAGCTGCCTGCATCGACCCTGGAGCCGATGCCCCAGCCCGGGCTGGTGGTGCTGGAGGCGGCCATGCCCGCCGCGCCGCAGGCGCACCCGCGGGCGGGCAATCCGCTGGACAGCTGTGCCAGCGCCGGCTTCTGGGCGCGCAGCATGTGCATCCACCAGGCCTGCCAGGAAGACGGCATCGCCAACCACCCGGTTTGCGTGGACGAACGCGTGCGTCGCGAGGCACAGGAGCGCCAGCGCCAGCTGTATGGGCAGTAGGCCGGCATTTTTGTATAATGGCGGGCTTCGCAGCGAATTTTGGTCCCGCGGCGAGGCATGAAATTCTTCATGCACCCACCTAAGAGGCTCCCAGTCACGAGGAGCACCGACCGTGGAAAAGGACCGTCAAACCCCCTCTTGCAAAGAGAAACTCATGTCCACTTTCAGCGCCAAGCCCGCTGAGGTCGTGCACGAGTGGTTTGTGATTGACGCCACCGATAAGGTGCTCGGCCGGGTCGCCAGCGAAGTGGCCCACCGTCTGCGCGGCAAGCACAAAGCCATTTACACGCCTCACGTCGATACCGGTGACTTCATCGTCATCGTCAACGCCTCCAAGCTCAAGGTCACCGGCACCAAGTCCACCGACAAGGTGTACTACCGTCACTCGGGCTATCCCGGCGGCATCACGGCCACCAACTTCCGCGATCTGCAGGCCAAGCACCCCGGCCGCGCGCTGGAGAAGGCCGTCAAGGGCATGCTGCCCAAGGGCCCTCTGGGCTACGCCATGATCAAGAAGCTCAAGGTCTACGGTGGCGCGGAGCATCCGCACAGCGCCCAGCAGCCCAAGCCCCTGGAAATCTAAGGAGCCGACATGATTGGTGAATGGAACAATGGCACCGGCCGTCGCAAGTCCAGCGTCGCCCGCGTGTTTCTGAAGAAGGGCTCCGGCAAGATCACTGTGAATGGCAAGGACATTGCACAGTATTTCGGCCGCGAAACGTCGATCATGATTACCAAGCAGCCGCTGGTGCTGACTGGCAATGTCGAAGCCTTCGACATCCAGATCAACGTCCACGGTGGTGGTGAGTCCGGCCAGGCCGGCGCCGCCCGCCATGGCATCACCCGCGCCCTGATCGACTACGACGCAGCGCTCAAGCCCCAGCTGAGCGCCGCCGGCTTCGTCACGCGCGACGCCCGTGAAGTCGAGCGCAAGAAGGTCGGCCTGCACTCCGCACGCCGCGCCAAGCAGTTCTCCAAGCGTTAATCCGCACGGTTTTCTGCAACCGCATCAAGGCCACCTTCGGGTGGCTTTGTGCTTTTTACGGTCAGGCAAAAGCCCCAGGGGTTTTGGCAGCAAGTCGCCATGAACCGGAGTTGGCCGCATGTTTGCAGTAGCATCCAACAAGTTTTGAACATTGGAGCAATCCATGAGCGCAGTAGCACAAACCTCCGACACCGAGATGCCCACCCCGATTCTTTTCACCGACAGCGCGGCTGCCAAGGTGGCCGAGTTGATCGCCGAGGAGGGCAACCCCGAACTGAAGCTGCGCGTGTTCGTGCAGGGCGGCGGCTGCTCGGGCTTTCAGTACGGTTTTACCTTCGACGAGATCACCAACGAGGACGACACCACCATGACCAAGAATGGCGTGTCGCTGCTGATCGACGCCATGAGCTTCCAGTACCTGGTGGGCGCCGAGATCGACTACAAGGAAGACCTGCAGGGCGCGCAGTTCGTCATCAAGAACCCGAATGCCGACACCACCTGCGGCTGCGGCTCCAGCTTCTCCACGCCCGAGCACTGACAAACTTCCAACCGTACAGGGGCAAAAAAACCGCTGCAAGGCGGTTTTTTTCCGTTCATGCGGGGTAGATGGCGCCCAGGATGCGCGCGCCGCGTGCGCCGGTCACTTCGGGCAGGCTGGCCGTCTGGCCGGCCAGGCATTGTCGTGCCAGCCAGGCGAAGGCGGCGGCCTCGACCTGCAGTGGCGGCAGGCCATGGAGGGCCGAATCCTGCACGGTGACCCCGGGTAGCAGGGCCTGCAGGCGCTCCATCAGATACTGATTGAGCGCGCCGCCGCCACAGACGATGAGCAGATCGCAGTCGCTCGCGTGGCGCAGCAAGTCTTGTGCGCAGCTTCTGGCGGTGAACTCGGCCAGCGTCGCCTGCACGTCCTGCGGCAGGGCGTTGCTGGCTGCTGCCAGCAGAGGCTCCAGCCAGTGCGGGTTGAACAGATCCCGCCCGGTGCTTTTGGGCGGCGGCAGGGCCAGAAAGGGCTCGGCCAGCAGGGCATCGAGCAGGGCGCCATGGGGCCGGCCGGTGCGCGCCCAGGCACCCTGGTCGTCGTAGGTGCGGCCGGTGTGGCGCTCGCACCAATAGTCCATCAGCGCGTTCGCCGGGCCGCAGTCAAAACCCAGCACGCCGCCATCGGCGCGCAGCAGACTCAGATTGGAGATGCCACCCAGGTTGAGCACGCCCACGCTGCGCCCTGCCTGGCCAAACATGCCCTGGTGGAAGGCGGGCACCAGCGGCGCGCCCTGGCCGCCGGCGGCGACATCACGGCTGCGAAAGTCCGCCACCACGGTGATGCCGGTGATTTCCGCCAGCAGGGCGGGGTTGTTCAGCTGCAGGGTGTAGCCCGTGCCATCGAAGGCCAGGGGCCGGTGACGCACGGTCTGGCCATGCGCGCCTATGGCGTGGATGGCATCTGGCCTCAGCCCGGCTTGCGCCAGCAGGCGTTGCACCACATCTGCATAGCCGCGCACCAGTGCATTCGCGGCCAGTGCGGCGCGGTGCAGTTCATCATTGCCGGGGGTGTTAAGTGCGAGCAGTTCTGCTCTTAAATCAGGAGCTATTTGCGCTGATGAGTACTGCGCTACACGGCATTTTTGCTCTGAAAACTCGGCCAGCACGCCATCGACCCCGTCGAGCGAGGTGCCCGACATCAGGCCGATGTAGCGCTGCGTCAAAGGAGGGCGCGGCCTTATTCGGCGCTGGCCTGCAGGATTTGCACGGCCGATGACAGCTGCACGCGCATGTTCGACGCCAGGCGGTTGAAGGCCGGGCGTGCGGCGTTCGACACGGGCTGGGCGGCCTCGCTTTCACGGGCGATGCTCAGCGGGTCGCGGGCCTCGCCATTGACGCGGAACTCGAAGTGCAGATGCGGGCCCGTGGCCCAGCCGGTGGCGCCCACGGCGCCCAGCTTTTGCCCCTGCTCGACGCTGTCGCCCTTGCGCACGTCGATACGGCTCAGGTGAGCGTAGATGGTGACATGCTGGTTGCGGTGCTTGACGTAGACCACGTTGCCGTAGCCGTTCTGCACGCCGGCAAAGTCCACCACGCCGTCGCCCACGGTGCGCACCGCCGTGCCCATGGGCGCGGCGAAGTCGGTGCCCAGGTGGGCGCGCCAGGTCTTGTGGATGGGGTGCAGGCGCATGGCAAAACCACTGGAGACGCGCGAGAACTCGACCGGCGAGGTCAGGTAGGCGCGGCGCATGCTTTGCCCGTCCAGCGTGTAGTACGCACCCTTGGCGGCGCCAGGCGGCTGGAACCAGAGGGCGTTGTAGGTCTTCTCGCCGTTCTGGAACTCGGCGCTGAGCACGCGGCCGCTGCGCAGCGGCTCGCCGTCCGCCTCCAGCGTCTCGTAGACCACGGAGAAGCGATCCTCCTTGCGCAGCGCGCGGCGGAAGTCGATGTCGCCCGAGAACACCTCGGCCAGCTGCACGGCCACGGCATCGGGGATGCTGGCCGCGTCGGTGGCGGCAAACAGCGAGCTGCGAATGACGCCGCCGGCCAGCCGGGTGCCCACGGTGAGCGGTGCCGATTCGATGCGCGAGGCGAAGCTGCCGTCTGGCTTGCGTTCGACCACCAGGCGCTGGAAGCGGTCGCTGTCGTCCTGCGCCCAGCGGGCCGTCAGGCGCACCAGGCGGTGGTCGTCCGTGGCCTCGGCCGACATGGAGCGGCCCACGCGGCCCAGCAGGTTCTGGCGCACGGCATTGTCGGCACGCAAAAAGGCCGCGGCGGCGGGGTCGGCAACGCCCAGGCGCTGCAGGATGCTCTCGGCCGTGTCAGCGCCGCGCGTGACGTCGGAGCGGTACAGCGAGAAGCCCGGCCCGTCCACCAGGGCCGACAGTGGCTCGCCCTCGGCCAGCGACTGCACGGCCTGGGTCACGGTGCTCACCGGCAGTTCGGCCGGATCGGGCGCCAGCGAGGCCACGGCAAAGGCGCCGCCGCCGGTGGTCAGCAGCAGCGTTGTCAGGGCGGCGGTAATGCGTTTCGGATGGGTTTGAAGGGTCTGCTTCAGCTGGCTGAGCAAAAGCAGTCCGGCGGTGGTCAAGCCGTTGTTCAAGAGTCTTACCCCAGGCAGATGTGCCTGCATGCCGCTGGCGCGGGCGCGTGTGGGCGGCAGGCACAAGGAATTTGGTATGGCTGCGGAAAGGGGCCCCGGGCCGGTGGGATAGGCGGGGCCACTAGAATCCGCTGCTACAAAGCGCTCGAGAGTATAGTCCCTGCGCCCCTGGTGACACCCTGAAAACCCTTATGAATCAAACCGTTGTTACGAATTTCCCGGTGACCGATGACGTACGTCAGGCATTGGAAGTGTCACTGCGCGGCGTCGACGAGTTGTTGCCGCGCGAGGACTGGACGCGCAAGCTGGCGCGCAGCGCGGCCACGGGTCAGCCGCTGCGCATCAAGCTGGGGCTGGATCCGACGGCGCCGGACATCCACATCGGCCACACGGTGGTGCTCAACAAGATGCGCCAGCTGCAGGATCTGGGCCACCAGGTGATTTTTCTGATCGGCGACTTCACCACGCTGATCGGCGACCCCTCGGGGCGCAACAGCACGCGCCCGCCGCTCACGGCCGAGCAGATCAAGGTCAACGCCGAGACCTACTACACCCAGGCCGCCAAGGTGCTGGACCCGGCGCGCACCGAGATCCGCTACAACAGCGAATGGAACGACGCCCTGGGCACGCGCGGCATGATTCAGCTGGCGGCCAAGTACACGGTGGCGCGCATGATGGAGCGCAATGACTTCCACCAGCGCTTCACCGAGGGCAGCTCCATCAGCCTCCATGAATTCTTGTACCCACTGCTGCAGGGCTATGACTCCGTGGCGCTCAAGGCGGACCTGGAGTTGGGTGGCACGGATCAGAAGTTCAACCTGCTCATGGGTCGCCACCTGCAGCAGGAATGGGGGCAGGAGCCGCAGTGTGTGCTCACCATGCCGCTGCTGGTGGGGCTGGACGGGGTGGAGAAGATGTCCAAGTCCAAGAACAACTACATCGGCATCACCGAGGACGCCAACACCATGTTCGCCAAGGTGCTGTCGATCTCGGACGAGCTGATGTGGGACTGGTACACCCTGCTGTCGTTCAGGAGCCTGGCCGAGATCGCCAGCCTCAGGCAGGAAGTGGCCGAGGGGCGCAACCCCAAGGACGCCAAGGTGCTGCTGGCCAAGGAGATCACGGCGCGCTTTCACAGCGCCGCCGCGGCCGATGCGGCTGAAGAAGACTTCAACAACCGCGCCAGGGGTGGCATTCCCGACGACATCCCCGAGCTGCAACTGTGCGGCGCGCCGCTGGGCATTGCGGCGCTGCTCAAGCAGGCGGGCCTGGCGCCCTCGAGCAGCGAGGCCAACCGCCTGATCGACGGCGGCGGCGTGCGCGTCGATGGCGGCGTGGTCAGCGACAAGGGCCTGAAGCTGGCCACCGGTCGCTACGTGGTGCAGGTGGGCAAGCGCAAGTTCGCGCGCGTGACATTGGCTTGATGTGGCCATAGGTCATTTGCAATAAAAACGGCCTTTGCGCTTGTGCAGCAAGCGCTATTAGCTATTAAAAATGTAGCTAGTTATGGGGTGTCAGGGGTCGTGACCGGCGCCGCCTCGCCGATGGCGCGGCGCGTGGCCTCGGCCTGCAGCAGCAGCCAGGCGCAGAAGGCCTGGATCTCCGGGCGCTGGCCGCTCCTCGGCCCCACCACCAGCCAATAGGCCAGCGGCGAATCCAGCCGATGGCCGGGCAGCACCTCCACCAGGTCGCCCGATGCCAGGCTTTGCGCCACCAGCGGCATGCGTGCCAGCGCCAGGCCCTGGCCGGCCAGGGCCGCCTGGGCGATCTGCTGGGCGTAGTTGAAGTACAGCCAGCGCCGCGGCTGCAGCTTCTCCAGGCCATGCACCTGGAACCAGCGGCGCCAGGTGATCAGCTCGAAATAGGGCAGGCGGTGCGCATCCCCGGCCTCGATCAGGGTGAACCGCGCCACGTCGGCCGGCTCGTGTATCGGCGGCATGCTTTTCAGCAGCCAGGGGCTGGCGACCACCGCCAGCTGCTCGCCAAACAGGCGCTCGGCGCCCGCCGGCTGGCTGCCGGGCACGGCCGAGCGCAGGGCCAGGTCCACGTCGGCGGTCTCCAGATCCACCATGGCATCGCTGGCGTCCATGCGGATGTCGATGTCCGGGTTGTCGCGCTGGAACTCCTCCATGCGTGGTATCAGCCACATCGAGGCAAAGCTGGCCCAGGTGGTGATCGCCACGCTCTTGCGCCCGGCCGTTTGACGCACCAGGCGCACGGCGGCGTCCATGCGCTCCAGGGCCGGCGCCACGGCGCGCTGCAGCTGGCCGCCGGCGCCGGTCAGCTCCACGGCGCGGGTGTGGCGCAGAAACAGCGGCACGCCGACCTCGTCCTCCAGCGCCTGGATCTGGCGGCTGACGGCCGACTGGGTCAGGGCCAGCTCCTCGGCCGCGGCGCGAAAGTTCAGATGCCGGGCCACGGCCAGAAAGGCGCGCCAATGGCCCACTGCCACGGGCCGGGTGCGCAGGTGGGTGATGGGTGGCAGGGGCGTTTTCATGGCCTGCGATGATGCCTGAATTGATGCGATTTGAGAATTGATGGTGGCTCTTGTTTTCATTGGACGATAGCCCGTGGCAAGGCGCAAACTGGCGCCACATCAATGGTTTCAGGAGACCGCCATGACCGCGTCGCATGTTCTGAATTCGCAACAATGGGGCGCCTGCGCAGACGCTGCCGGCGCCGATCCGTACCGGCTCGCCACGGGTGCCGCACGCAGCCTGCGGCCGACGACGGCCATGCGGCTGCGCGTGGTCTGCGGCCAGGCCTGGGTGACGGTAGACGATGGCCCCCATGGCTGGCGCGAGGACTCGGGCGACCTGCTGCTGCAGGCCGGCCAAAGCCTGCGCATAGCCCCCGGCCAGCATGCGGTGGTCGAACCGCTGGGCCAGCAGGCGCTGCAGTACCAATGGTGCAGCGCGGGATAATGGCGCGTTTGCCCGGCCGGCAGGGCTGGCCGGGCGTCGATCAGCCAATCCCACTTACCTCATGACAGCACTGGACATCATCATCATGGCCGCGGGCAAGGGCACGCGCATGAAAAGCCGCACCCCCAAGGTCTTGCAGCGCCTGGCCGGCAGGCCGCTGCTGCAGCATGTGCTGGACCAGGCGGCCAGCCTGCAGGCGCGCCGGGTGGTGGTGATCACCGGTCATGGTGCTGCAGAAGTAGAAGCTAGTTGCGCACAGAGAACGGGCGCTAGCGGCCAATTTGACCTTAAATGCGTGCGCCAGGAGCCGCAACTGGGCACGGGCCACGCCGTGCAGCAGGCCGTGCCGCAGCTGGCCGGCGACGGCATGGTGGTGGTGCTCTCGGGCGATGTGCCGCTGACCCAGGCCGCCACGCTGGCCGCGCTGGTCGATGCGGCCGGCGGCGAACGGCTGGCGCTGCTGACCGTGCAGCTGAGCGACCCCACGGGCTATGGCCGCATCGTGCGCGCCGCCAACGACCAGGTGCAGCGCATCGTCGAGCACAAGGACGCCAGCGCCGAGCAGCGCGCCATTGGCGAGATCTACAGCGGCATCATGGCCGTGCCGGCGCGCCTGCTCGCTGGCTGGCTGGCCCGCCTGACCAACGACAACGCCCAGGGCGAGTACTACCTGACCGACATCGTCGCCATGGCCGTGGCGGACGGCGTGCCGGTGGTGGCGCACCGCATCCAGGATGCGCTGCAGGTGGCCGGCGTGAACAGCCCGGTGCAGCTGGCCGAGCTGGAGCGCGCGCACCAGATGCGCCAGGCGGCGGCGCTGATGGAGCAGGGCGTGCGCCTGGCCGACCCGGCGCGCTTCGACCTGCGCGACGATGCCAAGACCGGCGCGCGCGGCGAGCTGATTTGTGCGCAGGACGTGGACATCGACGTCGGCTGCATCTTCACCGGCCGCGTCGAGCTGGGCGAGGGCGTGCAGATCGGCGCCTATTGCTGCATCGCCAACGCCAGCATTGCCGCTGGCGCGGTGATCCACCCCTTCACCCATATCGACGGCGAGAAGGCCGGCGCCAGCGTCGGCGAGGGCGCCCTGGTCGGCCCGTTTGCCCGCCTGCGTCCGGGCGCGCAACTGGGGCGCGAGGTGCATATCGGCAACTTTGTCGAGGTCAAGAACTCCACCCTGGCCGACGGCGCCAAGGCCAACCACCTGGCCTACCTGGGCGACGCCACGGTGGGCGAGCGCGTCAACTACGGCGCCGGCTGCATCACCGCCAACTACGACGGCGCCAACAAGCACCGCACCGTGATCGAGGCCGACGTGCATGTGGGCAGCAACTGCGTGCTGGTGGCGCCCGTCATCCTGGGCGCCGGCGGCACCGTGGGCGGCGGCTCCACCATCACCAAGGACACGCCGGCAGGCGCGTTGAGCGTGGCGCGCGGCAAGCAGGTCAACATTGCCGGCTGGAAGCGCCCGGTGAAACAGGCCAAGTGACGGCCATGCAAAGCGACGCGGCTGCCACTGAAACACCAGAGCAGTTGCGCGTTGCACTCGACCAGGCCCAGCGCCAGATTGCCGACATGGCGGCCGCGCATGAGGCCTTTCTGCGCGCCGTCTCGCATGATCTGCGTGCCCCGCTGCGCCATGTGACCTCCTACGGCGCCCTGGCGCGCGAGTTGCTGCAGGAGTTGTCGCAGGAGCTGCCGGGCCAGCCGCCGCAGTTGCTCGAAGCCATGGACTTTCTGGCCACCATGGAGGGATCGGCGCGCCGCATGGCGCTGATGATCGACGGCCTGCAGGCCATCGCCCGCGCCGGCCGTGCCCCGCTGCGCCTGCAATCGCTGGATCTGGCCGGCGCCGTGCAGCAGGCGCGCGCGGCCCTGGGCGGTGCGGCCGACGGCGTGCAGTGGCAGATTGCCGGCGCCATGCCGCCGGTGCAGGCCGACGCCGAGCTGCTCACCCAGCTGCTCACCCAGCTGCTGGCCAACGCCCTTAAGTTCTCGCGCGGCGTGGCCCAGCCGCGCATCGCACTGCATGCCGAGGTGGCGCCCGCCGGTCGCGTGCATGTCACCCTGCAGGACAACGGTGTCGGCTTTGACGGCACGCGCGCGCAGCAGCTGTTCGGCGTGTTCCAGCGCCTGCACCGCGAGGCCGACTTCGACGGCGTGGGCGCCGGCCTGGCCCTGTGCCAGGCCATTGCCCAGCGCCACGGCGCCAGCATCAGCGCCACCGCCGCTCCCGGCACGGGTTGCTGCATCCGCCTGGATTGGCCCGGGGCTGCGGCGCCCGGCTGCTCAGGGTAGGTCCACGCCCTGTTCCAGCTGGCGCAGGCGCTGGCGCAGCACCGCCACCTCTTCGATCAGGTCGGCCGTGAGCGCCGCCAGCTCGGGGTCGGCGTCGAAGCTCGATTCCAGCCGCGCCAGGCGGCGTGCGCGCAGCACGGTGGAACTGGTGAACAGCCAGCGGCCGCCGGACTGTTCCCCTTGCAGCAAGCCCGCCTCCAGCCGCTCCACGACCCAGCCGGGCGCCATGCAGCAGCTGCGCGCCAGCTCCTCCAGTGTCAGGCGGTTGGGCTCGTCGAGCAGCTCGGCCAGGGTCCTGTCCAGAAAATGGTGCGTGACCATGGTCAGCCTCCTTGCGCGCCCTGCGTGGCGCGCGGCTTGAAGTCGGGGAAGGCCTGGGCCAGGGCGCGGTAGGCCTGCTGCTGCGCCGGGGTGGCGGCGGCGGGCAGGGCCACATGCAGCTCCAGGTACAGGTCGCCCGGCGTGGCGGCGGGGATGCCGCGTTCTTTCAGGCGCAGCTTGCGCCCGGGCTTCCAGCGTGGCGGCACGGTGACCTCGACGGTGCTGCCGCCGGGTGTCTGCACCTCGATGGCACCGCCCAGCTCGGCCTCCCAGGGCGCCAGGGTGACGGCTTGATAGACGTCGCGATCCTCGGCGCGCCAGCGGGTGTCGGGCTTGAACCGCACCTCCAGGAACAGGTCGCCCGCCGGCGTGCCTGGGCCACCCTGGCCGGACAGGCGTATCAGCTGGCCCGCGCGCACGCCCTTGGGAATGGTTACCTGCAGCTGGCGTTGTTCGTTGACCAGATGCCCGGCCGCGTCCAGCCGCGCGCCGTGCAGGGCCAGCAGCTGCTCGCCGCCGTGGTAGGCGTCGCGCAGATCCAGCTCGATGGACGCATGGTGATCGCGCCCGCGCTGCGGTGGCGGCGCGCCTCGGGCCTGGGCGCCGCCGCGGCCCTGGGCATGCTGGGCGCGGGCGGCGCGGCCGAAGAGCTGCTCGAAGAAGTCGCTGAATTCGGCGCCGTCCAGGCCCTCGGCGCCGGGCGCGCCGGTGAACTCGAAACCGGCGTCCCAGTTGGGCGGCGGGCGGAAGTCCTGACCCGGGTGGTGCGCGGCCTCTTGCCCCAGGCGGTCGTAGGCAGCGCGCTTTTCGGGGTCGGACAGGACGGTGTTGGCCTCGTTCACCTCGGCCATGCGGGCAGAGGCGTCAGCCTCCTTGCTGACGTCGGGGTGGTAGCGGCGCGCCAGCTTGCGGTAGGCCTTCTTGATGTCGTCCGCACCGGCATCGCGCGGCACGCCCAGGATTTGGTAGTAGTCCTTGAACTCCATGCATCCTCCATGCTTGGCATGGGTCGAGGGTGGCGCCTATGCGGCCACAGGTCAAGGGGCGGAGTTGTTTTTACTATCGTATTTATAGCTTGTAGCGCTTATTGGGTATGCGCTATCGGCAATTTTGTCTCGAATTTTGCGCGCTGCGTGGCGAAGAAGACCTTGACGTTGCGCACATTCGCGTCCTGGGTGAACAGGCGCTGCGACAGGGCCAGGTAGGCCGGCATGTCGCGCGTGTGCACGACGAGCACGAAGTCCGGCCCGGGCGACACGCGCCAGCATTGCTGCACCGCATCGTCGGCGATGGCGCGGGCCTGGAAGGCGTCCAGGTGCTCGGCGCCCTGGCGGTCCAGTGACACCTCGACAATGGCCGACAGCCCGTGGCCTTGCAGCGCCGCCAGCCGGTCGGGCTGCAGCAGCGCCACCTGGCGCTCGATCAGGCCGGACTCCTGCAGCCGCCGCACGCGGCGCAGGCAGGTGGGGGGCGAGACATGCACGCGCTCGGCCAGGGCTTGGTTGCTCAGCGAGGCATCGCGCTGGAGCCAGTCCAGCAGCTGCCAGTCGGTTGCATCGGGTATGAAATCAAATTCCATTACAAATAATAATGAGAAATAAAATTTGTCATTTCATTGTCAATGAAATTATTGCGCATAAACAAAAGAAATAATATTGAAAATTTCTAGCTTGTCAGTCTAGCATCGCATCCATTGTTCATTTGGGGAGGTTTTTCTATGTGCGGCATCGTCGGCGCGGTATCCACGCGCAACATCGTTCCCATCCTGGTGCAGGGCCTGCAGCGGCTTGAGTACCGCGGCTACGACTCCTGCGGCGTGGCCGTGCATGAGGCCAGCATGGGTCAACACCCGGCAGGCGGCCTGCGGCGCGCGCGCAGCACGGCGCGTGTCGCCGAGCTGCTGGAACAGGTGACGCACGACGATCTGCAGGGCGCCACCGGCATCGCCCACACGCGCTGGGCCACGCATGGCGCGCCGGCGGTGCACAACGCCCACCCGCATTTCAGCCACGGTTGTGGCGAGGCGCCGGCCGAGACGGCGCGCGCCGGCCGCGTGGCCCTGGTGCACAACGGCATCATCGAAAACCATGAGCAGCTGCGCGCGCGGCTGCAGGCGCGCGGCTATGTGTTCTCCAGCCAGACCGATACCGAGGTCATCGCGCACCTGGTGGACAGCCTGTACGAGGGCGATCTGTTCCAGGCCGTGCGCGCCGCCACCGCCGAGCTGCATGGTGCGTTTGCCATTGCCGTGATCCACAAGGACGAGCCGCAGCGCGTGGTCGGCGCGCGCGCCGGCTCGCCCTTGGTCCTGGGCGTGGGCCAGGGCGAGAACTTTCTGGCCAGCGACGCCATGGCCCTGGCCGGCGTGACCGATCAGATCGTCTACCTGGAGGAGGGCGACCTGGTGGATCTGCAGCTGGGCCGCTACTGGATCACCGGGCCGGATGGCCAGCCCCTGGCCGAAGGCAGCCGCCCCGTGCGCACCGTGCACGCGCACAGCGGCGCGGCCGAGCTGGGGCCGTACCGCCACTACATGCAAAAGGAAATCTTCGAGCAGCCGCGCGCCATTGCCGACACGCTGGACGGCGTCCAGGCCATCGTGCCCGAGCTGTTTGACGGCGCCGGCCAGCATGGCCAGCCGGGCCAGGCTGCGTGGCGCGTGTTCAAGGAGATCGACTCGGTGCTCATCCTGGCCTGCGGCACCAGCTACTACAGCGGCTGCACGGCCAAGTACTGGCTCGAATCCATCGCCGGCATTCCCACGCAGGTGGAGGTGGCCAGCGAATACCGCTACCGCACCAGCGTGCCCAACCCGCGCACCCTGGTGGTCACCATCAGCCAGTCCGGCGAGACGGCCGACACCCTGGCCGCGCTGCGCCACGCCCAGGGCCTGGGCATGAAGCACACGCTGACCATCTGCAATGTGGCCACCAGCGCCATGGTGCGCGAATGCGCGTTGACCTACGTCACGCGCGCCGGGGTGGAGATCGGCGTGGCATCGACCAAGGCCTTCACCACGCAGCTGGCGGGCCTGTTCCTGCTGACCCTGGCGCTGGCGCAAACCAAGGGGCGCCTGACAGAGGAAAAGGAAGCCCAGTACCTGACCGCCATGCGCCATCTGCCGGCGGCCCTGCAGGCCGTGCTGGCGCTGGAGCCGCAGATCATCAGCTGGGCCGAGGACTTCGCGAAGATGGAAAACGCGCTGTTCCTGGGACGTGGCATCCACTATCCGGTGGCGCTGGAAGGGGCCCTGAAACTCAAGGAAATCAGCTACATCCACGCCGAGGCCTATCCGGCCGGCGAGCTCAAGCACGGGCCCCTGGCACTGGTGACGAGCAGCATGCCGGTGGTCACCGTGGCGCCCAACGACGAGCTGCTGGAAAAGCTCAAGAGCAACATGCAGGAAGTGCGCGCGCGCGGCGGCGTGCTGTACGTGCTGGCCGACGCCAACACCAATATCGAGAGCAGCGAGGGCGTGCATGTGATCCGCATGCCCGAGCATTACGGCTCTCTGTCACCTTTGCTGCATGTCGTGCCGCTGCAACTGCTGGCCTACCACACCGCCTGCGCCCGCGGCACGGATGTGGACAAACCGCGCAATTTGGCCAAGAGCGTGACGGTCGAATGACCGGCGCGCTCTTGGGGCGGCGCAGCCGCCGCGCGTAGCGCCCAAATGGCGCGGTTTGGACGCCACTCACTTCGCGCAGCGAAGTTATGTGGCGGCACAAGCCCGGAAGCCTTGCCAAGAGCGTGACGATCGAATGACAGGCGCCCCCGCTCGGAAAATGATTTGTGTCTCTTTACAAGTCAATGGGTTGCAGCCAGGCGTGGGCATACAGGCTCGAATCGTGAAATTGTTTCCATTTATGCCAGAAGCGGTCGATATAGGAGTTGGGCCGCGTAGCGATCAGGTATGCTGCATCGCAACAAACAATCAATCTACATTGCCGATAGGAAAAGCCAAACTCTGGCGGCATGGGCATCAGGGTTCGATCGCTGACGGGTCGCCATGAACCCGGATTACCCTCTTGCCTGTCAAAAAAGCGGATTGCCAGCACATCATGTTGATTCAGCCAGTCGTTTTGTCGGGAGGTTCGGGCACGCGCCTGTGGCCGCTGTCCCGTGAAAAGTACCCCAAGCAGCTGCTTTCCTTCGTGGGGCAGGATTCGCTGTTGCAGGCCACGTTGCGCCGGCTGGAGGGCATCGATGGAGCCACCTGCGCGCCGCCGCTGGTGGTCTGCAACGACGAGTACCGCTTTGTGGTGGCCGAGCAGCTCAGGCTGATGGGGCTGCAGGGCCGCATCGTGCTCGAACCCGTGGGGCGCAATACCGCACCGGCGCTGACGCTGGCCGCGCTGGCTGCTCGGGCGGCTGGCGACGACCCGGTGTTGCTCGTCATGCCGGCCGACCATGTGGTGAGCCAGGTGGCGGCATTTCAGGAATGCGTGCGCCACGCCGCGCGCCTTGCCCAGAACGGAGCCGTGGTCACTTTTGGCATCACCCCGGATCGACCGGAGACGGGCTATGGCTACATACAGGCGGGTGCGGCGCTGGATGCCGGTGGTGCCTGTGCCATCGCCCGCTTCGTGGAAAAGCCCGATCGCGCAACGGCCGAGGGCTACCTGCAGCAGGGCAACTATTCATGGAACAGCGGCGTGTTCGTGCTGCGGGCGTCCGTGTGGCTGAATGCGCTGCGGCTATGCCGGCCAGACATCCTCGAGGCCTGCGAGGCGGCCTGGAACAAGAGCACCTCCGACCTGTCGTTTGTGCGGGTGGATGCCGAGGCCTTTGCCGCCTGCCCCAGCGATTCGATCGACTACGCGGTGATGGAGCGCCTGGCCGGAGCGCAGGCGGTGGAGGGCTTGCCGCAGGGCGTGGTGCTGCCGCTGTCCGCGGGCTGGTCCGATGTGGGCGCATGGGATGCGCTGTGGCAGATACTGCCCAAGGATGAGGCCGGCAACGTGAGTCAGGGGCGGGTGATGTTGCAGGACTGCAACGATACCCTGGCCTATTCTTCGGGCCGGCTGCTGGCCTGCGTGGGCGTGCAGAGCCTGGTGGTGGTGGAGACGCCGGATGCGGTGCTGGTGGTCGATCAGCGCCACACTCAGGACGTGAAGAAGATCGTCGATCGCCTGAAGCGCGAGGGCTGCGCCGAGGGCATGCTGCACCGCAAGGTGTACCGCCCCTGGGGCTGGTACGACGGTGTGGACGCGGGCGAGCGCTTCCAGGTCAAGCGCATCATGGTCAAGCCTGGTGGCAAGCTCTCGCTGCAGATGCACCACCATCGTGCCGAGCACTGGGTCGTGGTGCGCGGCACGGCGCGCGTGACCAAGGGTGACGAGGCTTTTTTGCTCACCGAGAACCAGTCCACCTATATCCCCCTCGGCGTCACGCACCGGCTGGAGAACCCCGGCCATGTAGACCTGGAGATGATCGAGGTGCAGTCCGGCTCCTACCTGGGGGAGGATGACATCGTGCGTCTGGGGGATGTGTATGGGCGCTGATCCGGTTCAGACGCCGCCGGGGTGCATGGCTGGCACAGCCGGCGGTTTGGTATCCCTTAATCAGAGTATTTACGTGCTGCGGTCATCCACGGTATGCTGCAGCGGCATTTGATGAAATCACCTGTTAAATATGTATCGGAGTTGTACCATGCGTGGATTCTTTTCAAGGCTCGTCGGTTCTGTGGGTCGCGCTGCGGCCGTGGTTGCAGTGGCTGTGACTGCCGTGGGCTGTGCGGGTACCGGCAACTACCCTGCGGCGCCGGTCAAGGCGTCGAGCCCGGACTACAACTACGTCGTGGGGCCTGGCGATACCCTGAACATCATCGTCTGGCGCAATCCTGACCTTTCGCTGTCAGTGCCGGTGCGCCCGGACGGCCAGGTGTCCTTGCCGCTGATTGACGGCCTTCAGGCGCAGGGCAAGAACTCGGCACAGATCGCGCGCGACATCGAGAAAGAGCTGGCCAAGTACGTGCGTGACCCGGTTGTCACGGTGATAGTCACCAACTTCGTTGGTCCGTACAGTGAACAGATCCGTGTGGTGGGCGAGGCGGCCAAGCCGCAATTCCTGCCATACAAGCAAAAAATGACGGTGCTGGACGTGATGATTGCCGTCGGCGGCCTGACCGATTTTGCCGACGGCAACAGCGCCACCCTGGTTCGCGCGGCCGAGGACAACAAGCGCTACAAGGTGCGTTTGCACGACCTCATCAAGCGCGGTGACATTGATGCCAATGTTGAAGTGTTGCCCGGTGATGTTCTGATCATTCCTCAAGGGTGGTTTTAATCGGCCTGCTCGCTAGTGAGTCGCTGATGAGTTGGTCAAGGGGAGTGGAATGGATGAGCTTCTAAGTCAGATCACTACCACTGCGCGTGGCATGTGGATCTATCGCCGGCTGGCGATGCTGACAATATGGGTGGTTGGTGCGATAGGCGCTGGCGTGGTACTCACGATGCCGGACTATTACCAGGCTTCGGCGCGCGTGTTCGTGGATACGCAGTCCATCTTGCGACCACTCATGACCGGTATTGCCGTGCAGCCCAATATCGAGCAGCAGGTGTCGATGCTGAGCCGCACGCTGATCAACCGGCCGACCGTGGAGCGGCTGGTGCGCATGGCCGACCTTGATCTGGGCTCCACGACCAAGGCCTCAACGGATGCCGTGGTGGATGCTGTCACCCAGTCCATCAAGATCCAATCCACGGGGCGTGACAACCTCTACACCTTGTCCTACCGCGACCAGAGCCCTGAGAAGGCGCAACTCGTGGTGAAGTCGCTGTTGACCATTTTCGTGGAATCCAGCCTGGGAGCAACGCGCCAGGATTCAGACAGCGCACGCCGGTTTCTGGACGACCAGATCAAGACCTACGAGACCAAACTGACCGAGGCAGAAGGGCGCCTCAAGGCATTCAAGCTGCGCAATATTGAGATGCAGTCTGAGGGGGGGCTGGATTCCGCCGGGCGTGCCTCCCAGATAGAAAACACTCTGAGCCAGGCACGGCTTGAGTTGCGTGAAGCCGAAAGCGCTAGGGCTGCCGCAGCACAGCAGCTGGAAGAAATGCGTGCGCAAACCGCCAAATCAATGGCGGGCCCGGCGCCCGACGTGCAGACGCCTGAGCTCGATGCACGCTTGCTTGCGCAAAAGCAGAACCTGGACGCACTGCTGCAGCGCTACACCGACGGTCACCCCGACGTCATCCGGACGCGGACGCTGATCGCCGATCTGGAAGGGCAAAAGCGCAAGGAAATCGACGTATTGCGCCGCAAGCTCCAGCAAACCGGCGAGGTGCCCATTGCCCAGGTCAATCCCGCAGCCGTGGAGCTGAGCCGCATTTATTCCGCAGCCCAGGTGCAGGTGGCTTCACTGCGCGCGCGCGTGGTTGAGTATGAGGCGCGTGTGCAGCGTGTTCACCAGCAATTGAAGGTGGCGCCGCAGCTCGAGGCAGAGCTGGCACAACTCAACCGTGACTATCAAATTCATCAAAAGAACTATGCCGATCTGGTGGCGCGCCGTGAATCCGCTCTGATGTCGGGAAAGTTGGAAAACACTTCCAATGTGGCCGAATTCCGCGTCATCGATCCTCCGCGTGTGGCCCCCAAGCCTGTTGCACCCAATCGCCTGCTGTTGATGCCGGGAGCAATGCTGGCGGCGGTCGCAGCGGGGCTTGGCATTGCCTTTGTGATGAGTCAGATCAGGCCGGTGTTCTTTGACGGCGCCACCTTGCGGCAGGTGACCCAGTTGCCATTGCTGGGGGTGGTGGGGCTGATCCCGAGCGAAGAGCAGCGCCGACGCGAGTCGCGCAGCTTGAAGCGCTTCATCATGGCGACCGTTGCATTTTTGCTGCTTTACGCGGGCGGTATGGCCGCATTGTCCATTCGTACAGGTGCCTTGGGGTGACAAGCAATCATGACCAGCTCAATTGAAAAAGCAGCCCAGAGGCTGGAACAACTGCGCAAGGCGGGCGCGGTGTTGCCCGGCGACAAACCACGGGTGCAGAACCCGGGCGTGCCAGATGAATCCCAGCCCTTGAATCACGTGCCGCAGTTTGCTGCGCCTGCAGCCGATGGCGATCATGCAGCTCCTGAACTGAGGGCGGTTTCGAAAACCGTGCAGCTTGATTTGACAGCCCTGAGTGCCAGCGGTTTTGTGACTCCTGGCTCTCCGCGCTCGGTCACGACGGATCAGTACCGTGTGATCAAACGCCCACTCCTGGAAAATGCCATGGGCAAGGGCGCATCCTTGGTGACAAACGGCAACCTGATCATGGTGACCAGCGCCCTGCCAGGGGAGGGCAAGAGCTTTACGGCTATCAATCTGGCCATGAGCCTGGCCATGGAGCTGGATCACACCGTCATGCTGGTGGATGCCGATGTCACTCGTCCCTCAGTGATGTCCAAGCTGGGCCTGCCGCCTGCCGCGGGATTACTGGACATGCTGCGGGGCGGACAAACAAAGCTGGCCGACGTGCTTCTGCGAACCAACGTGGAGGGGCTGACCCTGCTGCCCGCCGGTTTACCCCACGACCGCGCAACCGAGCTGCTGGCCAGTGACGCAATGACCGACTTGCTCGACGAAATGAGCAAGCGTTATAGCGACCGCATCATTATTTTTGATTCGCCGCCATTGTTGCTGACGACAGAGGCGCGCGTTCTCGCCAATCACATGGGGCAGGTGGTCGTTGTGGTTCGAGCAGAAAAAACACTGCAGTCAGAAGTGGAGCATGCGCTGTCCACCATCGAGGCCTGCCCCATCAAGCTTCTGGTGCTGAATCAGGTGCGCTCCCAGGGCCTGGGTGCACATGGCTATGGCTATGGCTATGGGCATGGCGGTTATGGAAGGGCGACGGAAGAGCGCATGCCGGCAGCGGCCGCATAGAAAGAGGACGTCTGAAATGTATTTGCCGCATGTAGGTTTGGTACGCATTCCCGCGATTGGTTGGGCGGCATGGGTGTTGGCCTCCGCTCCTGGGCTGGTCGCAGCGCAGGTTCCTGATCTGGGTTCCGATCCACAATCCCGTACCCCTTCCACGCAGTCGCCAGCGGGTGGTGGCGTGGCGGCGCGGTCTGGTAGTGATCAACCGGAGCCGCGGGCGTCAGGCCAGTGGTTCGAGCCACGCATTTCGGTGCAGCACACCGTTACCAATAATTCACGCCTTATCCACAACGGCAGCGGCGACCAGATAACCGAAGTAATGCCAGGTTTTCGCTTGGCAAGGGACACGGCGCGCCTCAAGGGCTTTGTTGACTATACGCTGCGAGCGGTCAACTATGCGCGTGACACCAGTCCAGACAAAATTTGGCATAACCTTTATGCCAGAGGGACGGTGGAAGCCGTCGAAGACCATGTATTTGTCGATGTGGACGGCCGAGCTGCTTTGCAGCCAATATCTGCATTCGGCCCCGCTGGCGGCGCTAACACCGCAAACACCAATCTGACGCAGGCCACATCATTTAGTGTTTCTCCTTACATCAAAGGAGATTTAATTGATGGATTGTCGTATGAGGCGCGGTATCGCATGACGGACACGCGCTACGACACTGCAGCGCGTTCCAATGTGATGGTGCATGACTGGCTTCTTCAGTTGGAAAAACGGCCGTTGGGTCAATTAATGTCGTGGACTGTCGAAGCCGCGCAACAGAATGCCGAATATACCAATGGGCGAAATATAGATACAACGGCCTTGCGCGGGCGTTTGGGCTACATGCCCAGATCGGGTTTGCGTCTTGTGGCGATAGGCGGTGCAGAATCCACCAATCAGTTGTCACCAATACGTGAAACCAGCAGTATTCTTGGATTTGGCGTAGACTGGCGGCCGTCAGAGCGTACCAGCGTGTCTTTTGAACGTGTAAAACGTTATTTTGGCGAGTCGCACAATGCCGTTGCCCAATATCGCACGGGGCGTACTGTATGGAGGTACACGGATAAAAAATCCGTTGTTAATGGATTGGGAGATCAGTTTGGATCGCCGAGCCCTCTATATGATCTGCTGGACGGATTTTATATGCGAACCGAGCCCAATGCCATTCGGCGTATGCAGTTGGTGCAGGCGGAGATAGGGCGGATGGGATTGCCTGCGGATATGCAGGTCTTCCAGGATTTTTTGACATCGTCCAGTAAACTGCAACGATTACAAAATTTATCATTCGCAATATTGGGTCAACGCAGTACATTGACAGTGGCTGTGATGCGATCTGATAGCAGGCTGCTACAAGGTGCTTTCTCGCTTGGCGATGATTTCAGTAATGACAGCAAGATCAGGCAACGGGGTTGGAATATATCGGCGAGTCACCGTCTTACACCAAGCTCAGGTGTCACTCTCAGTTTTGGCGAAATGCGCAACTCGGGTGTTGATACGGGATTGGAGACGCGGACCAGGCCGTTTATATTTTCCTGGACAAGTCTGGTCGCACGACGCACCAGCGTTGGGCTTCAGTTGCGCCGCGTGCTTTCTGATGGAAACGTCAGTCAGTATGGCGAGTCGGCGATTATGGGCTTTATTACGCACCGATTTTGATTCATGTATGAAGCGTTCTACGGGCTGACCAGCAAACCGTTTCAGCTCAATCCTGATCCGGGTTTCTACTTCAGTAGCAAGCAACACCAGCGTGCTCGAGCATATCTCGAGTACGGTGTCATGTGCTGCGAGGGGTTCATCGTCATCACCGGTGAGGTGGGTGCAGGCAAAACCACCATCGTGCGTGGTTTGCTCGATAGCCTTGATTCCGATTCGGTCGTGGCCGCTAATTTGGTCAGTACCCAGTTGGGGGCTGATGACACGCTACGGCTGGTGGGGGCAGCGTTTGGTGTCCCAGTGAATGGGATGTCCAAAGGCGACTTACTGATGTCGCTGGAGGCGTTCTTCGTGGCCCAGACACTCCAGGGCAAGCGCTGCCTGCTGGTGGTTGATGAAGCGCAAAACCTGCAACCTCAGGCGGTTGAGGAGCTGCGCATGCTTTCGAACTTCCAGAACGGGCAGGATGCATTGCTGCAAACCTTTCTGGTTGGGCAGCCAGAGTTTCGAGAAATCCTGCAAAGTCCTGGAATGCTGCAATTGCGCCAGCGTGTCATTGCGACCTGTCATCTCGGCCCCCTGGATGCGGAGGAAACGCGAGAATACATTTTGCACCGGCTCAAATGTGCGGGTGCTGCAGAAAAGCCAACGTTTGATGACGAAGTGTTCGATGAAATCTATCGGTTTGCTGGCGGGGTGCCGCGCCGCATCAATACCTTGATGGATAGAGTGCTGCTTCAGGGCTTCCTCGCTGACAAATCGCATATTGACGTTGAACTGGTGATTGGAATAATTCACGAAGTTCAATCTGAGATGCAGGTTCCGCCAAAGACGTTGCCACCGTGGAATACACCACTGAGAGTCACGGGGGGATCTTCTGCCTACGATACATCCGTTGATGCCGAATACGGCTTGGACTCTATTGAGTTGGATGCAGATGTGGCTGATGGAATTTCAGATCAGCTCATGCAAATGACAATTGAGCAACTGCGCGCGCATTTGTTGCGCATAGAACGCAGCGTGCTGCGACAAGAGCGTGCCAGCCTGGAAATATTGATGACACTGCAAAAACTGGTGGCGGCAAGCCGGCGGCCACGACCTGATAGCAACGTGTCCAGCAATGGTTAGATGGTGCCATGAGTATTACACCACCTATCACCAATGCGTTGACTATTGATGTCGAAGACTATTTTCAGGTGTCGGCATTTGCTCCGTATATTCAACGCAGCAACTGGGATTCTCGAGAGTGCAGGGTTGAGCGCAATGTCGATCAAATATTGAAACTGTTGGCCCAGCACAATGTGCAAGCCACTTTCTTCACTCTTGGATGGATTGCGCAAAGATACCCGAAGCTGGTGCGCGCCATTGTTGATGGCGGGCATGAGCTTGCCAGTCATGGCTATGGGCACGAGCGGGTGAGTGATCTGTCCGAGCGGCAGTTTTTTGACGATATTCACAGCGCCAAGAGCTTGCTTGAAGATATTGGCGGGGTGGAGGTTCAAGGTTACCGCGCCCCCAGTTTTTCCATAGGCTCCCAAAATTTGTGGGCGCTTGATACCTTGCAGCGTGCAGGCTATCGCTATAGTTCCAGCATCTACCCCATTCAGCATGATCATTATGGTATGCCGGATGCGCCGCGGTTCGCCTACGAGGCGCGTGATGGGTTGATGGAGGTGCCACCAACCACCATGCGCATGTTCAATCGCAATCTTCCGTCGAGTGGTGGTGGGTATTTCCGTTTGCTACCCTATGCCTTGTCGCGCTGGATGCTGCGCCAGGTCAATAGCAAGGATGCATCGCCGGCAGTGTTTTATTTTCACCCTTGGGAAATTGACAAAAATCAGCCACGTGTGGAGGGAGTGGGCCTCAAGACACGGTTCAGGCACTATGTGAACATTGGTCGCATGGAGCAACGTCTGGGGTGTTTGTTACGAGATTTCAGATGGGGGCGGATGGATCATATATTTCTACCTCAATCTGTGCAGAAAGCTTCCCTTGTCTGATGTCGTTACCTCGCTATCCATTCAAAGGCTTGATCGGCGCAATAGCATCGATGTCGCCCGGTGGGATGCATTTGTCATGGCCTGCCCCCAGGCTACGTTCTTTCATCGCTCGGGCTGGCAGGTACTGATCGAGGATATTTTTGGTCACGACAGCTATTTTTTGTATGCGGAAAGCGGCGGAGTTATCCGTGGGGTATTGCCCCTGGGGCATGTCAAAAGCCGTTTGTTTGGCAAGGCACTGACCAGCTTGCCATTCTCGGTTTACGGCGGTGTGGCTGCGGTCGATGAAGAGACGGCTACAGCGCTCGAACTGAGGGCGCAACAGCTGGCACGAGAGCTGGGCGTGGATCACCTGGAGTTGCGCAATGTGCAGCGCCGGCACGCGGACTGGCCCCTGCAGGATCTCTACGTCACCTTTCGCAAGCCCATCGAGGCAACCGAAGAGAAAAATCTGCTGGCCATTCCGCGCAAACAACGCGCGATGGTGCGCAAGGGCATCAAGAATGGCTTGACGTCGCAGATCGATCCCACGGCCGATCGATTCTTTGCGCTGTATGCCGACAACGTCCATCGCCACGGCACGCCGGCGATGCCCAAGGCGTATTTCAATCAATTGCTGCGCGTATTTGGCCCTGACTGCGAAGTGTTGACGGTGTGCGCTCCCGATGGCAAGCCCGTGAGTAGCGTGCTGAGTTTTTATTTTCGCGATGAGGTGCTTCCTTACTACGCTGGCGATGCAGAGGCCGCGCGTGAGCTCGCCGCCAATGACTTCAAGTATTGGGAGCTGATGCGGCTTGCCTGCGCGCGTGGCCTGAAGGTGTTTGACTATGGGCGCAGCAAGCTGAATACGGGTTCGTATGCGTTCAAGAAAAATTGGGGTTTCGAACCCACGCCGTTGCACTACGAATATCAGCTATACAAAACTGACAGCGTGCCGCAGAACAACCCCGCGAATGCCAAGTATCGGTTGCTGATCGCCACCTGGCGCCGCATGCCGATTCAGCTGGCCAATTGGCTCGGGCCCAAGATCGTGCGCAATCTTGGATAGGCATTTGGAAGGCATGGCCGCCGTGAGCAACATTCTTTTTCTGGTGCATAGACTGCCTTATCCGCCCAACAAGGGGGACAAGGTGCGCTCTTACCACCTGCTGCGTCATTTGCAGAAGAACCACAGGGTATTTCTGGGCACGTTTATCGACGACCCGGACGATGTGCAGCACCTGCCTGTATTGCAAGCCATGTGCAAGGACTTGCACGTGGAGCACATTGAGCCGCGCAGCGCCAAGATCAAAAGCCTGAGCGGCCTGCTGACCGGTGAGCCGCTGACCCTGACCTACTACAGAAATGCCGGCATGCAACGGTGGGTGCAGCAGACCGTGGCCGAGCACAAATTGCAGGCTTGTGTCGTGTTTTCATCCGCCATGGCGCAGTACGCCCAGCCGCTGCTGCCGGACCTGCCGATGCTGGTCGATTTTGTTGATGTGGACTCCGCCAAGTGGACCCAGTACGCGCCCGCGCATCGCTGGCCGTTGTCGATGGTGTACCGGCGCGAGGGGCGGCGGCTCCTGGCCTATGAACGCGCGGTAGCCGCGCAGGCGCATTGCTCGTATTTTGTGACGCCGAATGAGACAGCCCTGTTTGTCTCGCAAGCACCCGAAGCCAAGGGCCGCGTCCAATCCATGGGCAATGGGGTGGATTGCGATTTCTTCAAACCCGACGCACAACTAGCCAACCCTTTTGACCAGGGCGAGCAGGCCCTGGTTTTCACCGGCGCCATGGACTATTGGCCGAATATCGACGGCGTGAGTTGGTTCGTGGCCGACATGCTGCCGCGCCTGCTTGCCCGGCACCCCGGCCTGCGCTTTTATATCGTGGGCCGCAGCCCTTCACCGCAGGTGAAGGCCCTGGCCGGAGCCAATGTGGTGGTCACGGGCACCGTGCCCGATGTGCGACCCTACCTGCAGCACGCCAGCGCCGTGGTGGCTCCGCTGCGCGTGGCGCGCGGCATCCAGAACAAGATCCTGGAGGCCATGGCCATGCAGCAGCCGGTGGTCACCGTCAGCAGTTGCGCAGACGCCATTGGCGCAACTGCCGCCCAGGGTTTGTTGCGTGCCGACACAGCCGAAGAATTCGTGGCTGCGCTGCTGGAACTGTTGCAGTCGCCCACCGACAGGGTTGCGCTGGGCGAGTGTGCCCGGCATTACGTCGAGCAAGAATGCAGCTGGCAAGCCCACCTGAAGAAAATCGATCACGACCTGGCCAGCACGCTTGCGCCTTCGGTCGCCAGCGCAAGCTCCACTGCAACCGCCACCGCATGACAGGCTCGATATGACGGCCAGCAAGCCATTGATACCCGCCTACTGGCACCGCCCCCTGGCCGCATTCGTGCTGCTGCTGGTGGTGATTCTGGCCGCCTATTGGCATTCGGCCTGGGCCATGGCCATGACCTGGACGCGCTCCGAGACCTATGCCCATGGGTTTGTCGTACCCCTCATCACCTTATGGCTGGTGTGGCGCCAACGTGCCGTGCTGGCTGGCATGGTGCCGCGCCCGGGCAGTCTGGCGTGGCTGCTCATGGCAGGGGCCGCGGCGCTCTGGCTGGCAGGTGACCTGGTGGCCGTGAATGCAGCCACCCAGCTCGCGCTGGTGTCCTTGATCGTACTGGCGGTGCCCGCGGTACTGGGCTGGCAGGTCACCCGGGCGCTGGCCTTTCCGTTGGCGTTTCTGTTCTTTGCCGTACCCATTGGCGACTTTTTGCTGCCAGGCATGATGGAGTGGACTGCCGATTTCACGGTGCTCGCCCTGCGTGCCAGTGGCATTCCGGTTTATCGCGAAGGCCTGCAGTTCATCATCCCGTCGGGGGCGTGGTCGGTGGTCGAGGCCTGCAGCGGCATTCGCTACCTGATAGCGTCGGTCACGGCCGGCTGCCTGTTCGCCTATCTCAGCTACCAGAGCATGCTCAAGCGCGCGGTGTTCATCGGTGTCGCCATTGTCGTTCCGCTGGTGGCCAACTGGGTGCGCGCCTACCTCATCGTCATGCTGGGGCACCTCTCGGGCAACACCATTGCCACCGGCGTGGATCACCTCATCTATGGCTGGTTGTTCTTTGGCCTGGTCATTGGCGTGATGTTTCTCATCGGTGCGCGCTGGGTGGATCCGCCGGCGCCGGCGCCAAAGGCCATGGCGCTGGCACAAGCAGATGCGCCCAGGCAAGCGACATGGCTTGGCCTGGCGCTGGCCCTTGTGGTGGTGCTGGCGCCCTACGGCGTACACGCCATGATCGGGTTGACCGCCCAGACAGCACCTGTCCACCTGGTGCAACCCCAGGTTGCCGTGCCCTGGACTGCCGCAGCGCAACCCCCCAACACCTGGGTACCCATGTTTCGCCATGCATCCGCTGATCTGAACATGGGGCTGCTGGACGCGCAGGGCAGGCCAGCAGGCCTGCATATCAGCTACTACCGCCAGCAGGACTATGAGCGCAAGCTCATCAGCTCCGAAAACGTATTGGTCTTCAGCAATGACCCGACTTGGTCGCGCGTGACCGGCGGGTCAACGGTGGTGCAACTGCAAGGCAAGCCATTGCAGGTCGAAAGCGCGGTGATCCGCAACAACACGCGTGGCATGGCCGCCGGTGGCGAGCGTTTTCTGGCCTGGCGCTTCTACTGGGTGCATGGTGTGTTTACCGCCAGTGACTACGTGGGCAAGCTCCAGGGTGCCCTGGGGCGCATCACCGGCTGGGGTGACGATGGCGCCAACATCGTGATCTACGCTCCGCTGTCAGCAGAGATGGACGTCAAGGGGGCCGAGGCCGACGCGGCGGCGCGCCTGCAGGCCTACCTGGATAGCCAGGGTGATGCCCTGGCGGCAGCCCTGAAGCAAACAAGAGGGCGCGACTGAGCATGTGCGGCATATCCGGGATCTTTGACACGCAGGGCACGCGCGCCTACTCGCGCGAACTCATCGTGCGCATCAACGACGCACAGGCCCACCGCGGCCCAGACGAGCACGACGTGCACCTCGAACCTGGCCTGGCACTGGGCCACAGGCGGCTGTCCGTCATCGATCTGGCCGCCGGCCAGCAGCCCTTGTTCAATCAAGCCGGCACGGTGGGCATCGTCTTCAACGGCGAGATCTACAACTACCGCGACCTGACGGACGAGCTCAAGGCGCTGGGCTACCACTTCAGGACGCGCAGCGACACCGAGGTCATCGTCCATGCCTGGTCGGCCTGGGGCGAGGCCTGCGTGCACCGGCTGCGCGGCATGTTTGCCTTCGCGCTGTGGGATCGCGACCGTCAGACCCTGTTTCTTGCCCGCGACCGCATGGGCGTCAAGCCCATGCATTACGCCTGGTTGCCTGATGGCAGTTTTGTCTTTGGCTCAGAGCTCAAGGTACTCACGGCACACCCCGGTTTTGCGCGCGACATCGACCCGCTGGCGGTGGAGGAGTACTTCACCTTCGGCTATGTGCAAGACCCGCGCTGCATCTACCGCCATGCGCACAAGCTTCCAGCGGCCCATACGCTGACGCTGAAACGTGGTGAAAAAAACAGGGCTAGCGCATGTCCATATTGGGATGTTAGCTTCACTAATAATAGCATCATGACGCTGCAGGATGCCCAGGCCGAGCTGCGCGAGCGCATCACCGAATCCGTGCGCCTGCGCATGATTGCCGATGTGCCGCTGGGCGCCTTTCTGTCTGGCGGGGTGGATTCCAGCGCTGTCGTGGCCACCATGGCCGGCCTGTCCAGCGCGCCGGTGCAAACCTGCTCCATCGGTTTTGACGACCCGCGCTTTGATGAATCGAGCTACGCCAAACAGGTGGCCGAGCGCTATCGCACCAACCACCGGATGGAGATCGTCAGCAGCGATGATTTCGACCTGATCGACACCCTGGCCTGGCTCTACGACGAACCGTACGCCGACAGCTCCGCCATCCCCACCTACCGCGTCTGCCAGATGGCGCGCAAGCATGTCACCGTGGCCCTGTCGGGCGACGGTGGCGATGAAAGCCTGGGCGGCTACCGGCGCTACCGCATGCACCTGGGCGAAGAGGCCGTGCGCGGCCGCCTGCCTCTGGCGCTGCGCCGCGGCATGTTCGGCCCGCTGGGGCGCTGGTACCCCAAGGCCGACTGGGCGCCGCGCTCGCTGCGCGCCAAGACCACCTTCCAGGCGCTGGCAATGGACAGCGTGCAGGCCTACTGCCACAGCATGTCCATGCTGCGCGGTGACCAGCGCCAGGCCCTGTTTTCGCCTGGCTTGCAGCGCAGCCTGGGGGGCTATCACGCGCTGGAGGTATTCCGCCAGCACGCGGCACGGGCGCAGACCGACGACCCGCTGGCGCTCATCCAGTACCTGGACTACAAGACCTGGCTGATTGGCGACATCAACACCAAGGTCGATCGCGCCAGCATGGCTCATTCGCTGGAGGTACGCGAGCCGCTCATGGATCACCTGCTGGTCGAATGGCTGGCCACGCTGCCCAGCGACTTCAAGATCCGTGGCGGCCAGGGCAAGGCCATCTTCAAGCAGGCCTATGAACCGCTGCTGCCGCACGACCTGCTGTACCGGCCCAAGATGGGTTTTTCGGTGCCGCTGGCAGCATGGCTGCGCGGCCCTTTGAAAGACCGCGTGCGTTCGGCATTGCAGGGCGAGCGCATGCGCGATTGTGGTTACTTCAACCCCGCAACCATCAGCCGCCTGATCGACGAGCACAACAGCGGCATGCGTGACCACGCCACTGCGCTGTGGATGCTGCTGATGTTCGAGGCGTTTCTGCGCGTGAATGAAGGCGCGTTGGTTGGTGCCGCCGCATTGCATTGAATTGACATTTGAGGAACGACTGAGTGAGCCCTAAGAAAGTACTGCTGGTTGGTGCCGGCAACATTGCAAGATCCCACGCCGCCGCATTGAAAGATACGCCTGGAGTGGTGCTGTACGGCGTGTTTGACGCCAACGCTGCCACTGCCGAGGGACTGGCGCGCGACTTCCATATTCCAAACGTCTTTGACTCGCTGGAGCAGGCAGCAGCCAGTGAAGCGGATACGGTGCATGTCCTGACGCCACCCGATCTGCACCTAGCCACGGCCATGCCGTTTGTCCAGGCCGGCAAGACCGTGTTGCTTGAAAAGCCGCTGGGCGTGAGCAGCGCCGAATGTGCCGCGCTGCGCTGCGCCGCCGCCGCCTCCGGGGCAGTGGTGGGGGTCAATCAGAACTTTGTTTTCAACCCAGCCTACGAACAGCTCAAAAAAACCATAGCGTCTGGCGCACTGGGTAAGCCGCGTTATCTCAGTTATGTCTATGAAGTGCCACTGCGCCAGTTGACCGCGCGCCAGTTCAGCCACTGGATGTTCCGCGAGCCGGTCAACATCCTTTTGGAGCAGGCTGTCCATCCCTTGTCGCAGGTGGTGGACATGGCAGGCCCAGTGCGCGAGCTGTCGGTATTGAGCGAGGCACCCATCGAGATTTCGCCAGGCGTCGGCCTCCATGCTGCCTGCCAGGCCAGCTTTGCCTGCGAACGCATGCCGGCACATATGCGTTTCCATGTGGGCTCTCAGTTCACGGTGTGCCGTCTCACCGTGGTGTGCGATGACGGTGTTGCCATTGCCGACATGTTTGCCAACCAGTTCCACACATTGGCGCGCACGGCCTATATGGATCCGGTGGACGCATGGCTGTCGGCACGCTCCACGGCAGGCCAGATTCGCCGGCAAGGTTTTGCCGTGCTGCGTGACTATGTCCTGGCCATGGCCAAACTCAAGCCACGGTCGGACGCGTTCTACGTGGGCATGAAAAACAGCATCCAGGCCTTTTACCGCGAGCTGCAGAGCAATGGCCGCCCGCGTATCGACCTGGAGTTTGGTGCTTCGTTGGTAGAGGTTTGCGAGCAGATTGCCCAAGGGTTCAAGCCCCTGCCCGCGCCGGCGCAGGCCGTGGCCATGCCCCCCGCGAACCAGGGCGAACTGGTCGTGTTGCTCGGCGGCACCGGGTTTATTGGCTCTTACACCACCGAGGCGTTGCTGGCACAAGGCTATCGTGTACGCGTCATGGCCCGGGGGGCGCGCAACCTGCAAGCGGTGTTCAACCACCCGGCGGTAGAGGTGGTTCGAGGCGACGTCAAGAGGCGCGAAGACCTGGAGCGCGCCATGGCTGGCGCCGACTATGTGATCAACCTGGCGCATGGCGGCGGAGGTGCAGACTTTGCTGCCATTCGCGCCGCCATGGTCGATACCGCGGTGCAGGTAGCAGAGGTGGCCCATGCCGCGGGTGCACGCCGCCTGGTGCATGTGGGCTCCATCGCCGGTCTTTATCTGGGAGACGCGGGCGAGACGGTGCGCGACGACACCCCGCCCGACCCGCTGCCACAAACCCGCAATGACTACGCACATGCCAAGGCACTGGCCGACGCTGCCGTTCTGGACGTTCATCGGCGGTTGGGCTTGCCCGTGGTATTGCTACGTCCGGGCCTGGTGGTTGGGGCAGGGACCTCGCCCTTCCATGGCGGCCTCGGATTCTTCAACAACGACCAATACTGCGTTGGTTGGAACGACGGGCGCAATGCCTTGCCCTGGGTGTTGGTGACGGATTGCGCCAGCGCCATCGTGGGTGCGATGACCTCTGAACAGGCCGTGGGGCGGGCCTACAACCTGGTGGGTGATGTGCGCCCTTCGGCACGTGAGTATCTGGCTGATGTGGCGCAGGTAACCGGCAGACCATTGAAGTTCGTACCTTCGTCGCCGGTTGCACTGTGGCTGGTAGAGATGGGCAAATGGGTTGTCAAGCAGGCTACCGGGCGGCGCGTGCCGCGCCCTTACCTGCGGGATATCCGTTCACGTGGCATCCCCGCCATGTTCGACTGCAGTGCAGCCAAGCGGGATCTGGATTGGGCCCCCGTTGCCGATGCCAAGGCGTTCCGGCAGATGGCCGTAATGGTGCATGCCGAGGAGCCCGTTGCGTGACGACCGAGCAGCGGCCCCGGCATTTGCTGCATGCCTTCTCAACCTTTCAGTTGGGAGGGCCACAGGCGCGCTTTGTCGAATTGGCTAACGCGCTGGGCCCCATGTTTCGTCATACCGTCGTGGCTATGGACAACCGGTTCGATGCTGGCGAGCGCCTGCACCCGTCGGTTCATTGGACGCCCATGTCCCTGAAGGTCATCAAGGGCGGTGCGCTGGCCAATCGTGGTTCGTTCCGCCAAGTGCTGCGCAACCTGCAGCCCGATTTGTTGATGAGCTACAACTGGGGCGCGATCGAATGGGCGGCAGCCAATCTCCCTCGGGTTTGCCCCCAGGTGCATGTAGAAGATGGTTTTGGCCCTGAGGAGGTGGCACGCCAGTTGCCACGGCGGGTATGGATGCGTCGTGCCCTGCTCGGTTGGGCAAGGGTGCCGGTGGTGGTCATCTCGCGCCAGCTAGAACGCATTGCCCTGCAGGAGTGGAAGTTGCCTGACAGCCGTGTTCACTTCATTGCCAACGGGGTGAATGTGCCCGGATGCATGCGTCCGCAGCGCGAATTATTGGCGGGGGCAGCCATTCACGTAGGTACCGTCGCCGGTTTGCGGTCGGAAAAAAATATCGCCCGCCTGATCAAGGCATTCGCACGCTTGCGTTCGATTCGGCCGGCGCGCCTGACCATCGTGGGTGGCGGATCGTTGCAAGCCGAGTTGCAGCAATTGGCCCAAGCACTCGGCGTGAGCGATGAAGTTGAGTTCACTGGTTACCTGAGCAATCCGGGCGAGAAGCTCAAGGACTTTGACCTCTTTGCCTTGTCGTCCGATACCGAGCAACAGCCCATCGCCCTGCTAGAGGCCATGGCAGTGGGCATGCCTGTCGTGGCCACTGCGGTAGGCGATGTGCCTGCCATTCTTGCCGACGTGTCGCCGGGCAATGTCTGCCCGCCAGATGATGAGGCCTTCTCGCAGCTACTGCTGCAAGTAGCGCAGGCGAGCAGCAATTGGCCTGATTGGTGTTCCCGAGGGCATGCCCTGGTAAGCAGCTCATACGCGAAACCCGCCATGCTGGCGCAATGGCAGGCGGTATGGGCCGGGCAATTGTTAGGTGATACGGCGGCCAGCCTGAGCCGCGCTTAAGTTATGCGAATTCTTCACGTTCTCGACCACTCCATCCCCCTGCACAGCGGCTACACGTTTCGCACGGCGGCCTTGTTGCGCGAGCAGCGGGCGTTGGGGTGGCAGACATTTCACCTGACCTCTCCCAAGCAAGGCGCTACAAAGCAGGCTTTGGAGACCGTTGACGACCTGAGCTTCTACCGCACCCCGGTTGACAATGGCCCGGCCTCCGGCCTGCCCCTGCTGGGCCAGTGGCAGCTCATGGGGCAGCTCACGCGCAGGCTGCGCGAGGTGGCCAAGGAGGTGCGGCCAGACATCATCCACGCCCATTCACCCGTGCTCAATGCCGTGCCCGCGATTCGCGTGGGGCGCGAGCTGGGGTTGCCCGTGGTGTACGAAATTCGCGCCTTCTGGGAAGACGCGGCGGTTGACCATGGCACCACCCGCGAGGGCAGTGCGCGCTACCGCCTGACCCGTGCCCTGGAAACCTGGGCCATTCGCAAGGCAGACCATGTGTTCACGATTTGCGAGGGTTTGCGCTCCGACATCGCGGATCGCGGTATTGACCCGGCCAAGATTACTGTCATCCCCAATGCCGTGGACACGCACGCCTTTCAGGCGTCGCAGGCACCCGACCCTGACTTGAAACGTTCGCTGCAACTCGATGGCAAGCTGGTCTTGGGTTTTGTCGGCTCCTTCTATGCTTACGAAGGCCTGGATCTGCTGATCGAGGCGCTGCCTACGATTCTGCAGGCCAACCCGGCGGTGGCCTTGCTGCTCGTCGGCGGTGGGCCGGAAGAGGCGCGCCTGCGGGCGCAGGTGTCCCGCCTGGGGCTCGATGCCCATGTGGTGTTTTCCGGGCGCGTGCCGCACAAGGATGTCAGCCGCTATTACGACCTGATCGACGTGCTGGCCTATCCGCGCCACTCCATGCGGCTCACCGAGCTGGTCACGCCCCTCAAGCCGCTGGAGGCCATGGCCCAGCAAAAGCTCTTTGTCGCCTCGTCCGTGGGCGGTCATCGCGAGTTGGTCGAGCACATGAAGACCGGCGTACTTTTCGAAGCTGATAGCAAGGATGCGCTCGCGCAGGCCTTGCTGGATTTGCTGGCGCGCCCGCAAATTTGGCCCAGCCTCAAGGCCAATGGGCGGGCGTTCGTGGAGTCGGTACGCAATTGGCGCAACAGCGTCGCCAACTACAAGCCCGCCTATGAGCGGATTACGCAGAAGAAGGGGCAAGCATGAAGGTCATGGTGGTGTTTGGAACCAGGCCCGAGGCCATCAAGATGGCCCCTTTGGTGAAGGCCTTGCAGCAGGCGGCGCCTGCCCTGCAGACGGTGGTTTGTGTTACCGCACAGCACCGGGAGATGCTGGATCAGGTGCTGCGCCTATTCGACCTGCAGCCTGACCATGACCTGAACGTGATGAAGCCAGGGCAGGACTTGTTCGACATCACGACCCAGATCCTTGCGGGGCTCAAACCCGTGCTGGCGGTCGAGCAGCCCGACCTGGTGCTGGTGCATGGCGACACATCCACCACGCTGGCCGCCAGCCTAGCCGCCTACTACGGGCGTGCTCGGGTAGGGCATGTGGAGGCCGGCCTGCGCACGAACAACAAATGGGCGCCGTTCCCCGAGGAAATGAACCGGCGCCTGACCGGGGTCATGGCCGACATTCACTTCGCCCCCACCGCAACCGCCAAGGCCAACCTCCTGCGCGAGGGCGTTGCCGCCGACGTCATTCATGTGACCGGCAACACGGTGATCGATGCCTTGTTGGCCGTGGTGGACAAGCTCCGCGCCGACAAGGAGTTGCGCCAGCGCCTGGATGAAGAGTTTTCTTTTCTCGACCGCAATCGTCGGCTAATCCTGGTCACCGGGCATCGTCGGGAAAACTTTGGCGAGGGGTTCCAGAACATCTGTCACGCCTTGGCGGATATTGCCTCTGCCCACCCGGATGTAGAGGTGCTTTACCCCGTGCACCTCAACCCCAACGTGCGCCAGCCGGTGCACGACATTCTGGCCGCGCGCCAGCTTGGCAACGTGCACCTGATCGACCCTGTGGACTATCTGCCATTCGTTTACCTGATGGACAGAGCGCATCTCATCATCACCGACTCGGGTGGAGTGCAGGAAGAGGCGCCTTCGCTGGGCAAGCCTGTGCTAGTCATGCGCGACACCACCGAACGGCCCGAGGCCGTGGACGCTGGCACAGTGCGATTGGTAGGCACCGACAGGCAAAAGCTCGTGGGCGAGGCGGAGCGCCTGCTGACCGACCCGGCTGCCTACGCAGCCATGGCGCAGGCCCATAACCCGTATGGCGATGGCCAAGCCTCGCAACGTATTGTCAAGACGCTATTGAAAGTGCTTGATTAGCGAACGTATCTCAGACTCCTTCCCCCTTTTTTGGGGAAGCGGGAATGGGGGCCGGGAGCGCCGGCATCTTGCCGGCATGAGGACGCGAGCTTCGCCAGCCCCCACCCCAACCCTCTCTAGAGGGGGGAGTCGGAGGGGCGGTCTGAGATATCTAGTAATCAGGTAAAAATGATGAATGAGGAGTGATTCCATGGCACGAGAACTACAAAAAATCATCGTGATGGGCCTGGGCTACATTGGCCTGCCCACCGCCTCCATGCTGGCCACCAAGGGCCACCAGGTGCTGGGCGTGGATGTCAATGCCCAGGCCGTTGACACCATCAATTCCGGCCGCATCCACATCGTCGAGCCCGACCTGGACATTCTGGTCAGGTCGGCAGTCAATAGTGGCAATCTGAAGGCGTCCCTTACGCCCGAGGAGGGCGACACCTTCATCCTGGCTGTGCCTACGCCATTCAAAGAGGTGGACGGCAACCCTAAGGCCCCCGACCTGGCTTATATCGAGGCCGCCACGCGCGCCATTGCGCCCTATCTGCGCGAAGACAACCTGGTCATCCTGGAGTCCACCTCGCCCGTTGGCACGACCGAGCGCGTGCAGGAAATCATTGTTGCCATGCGGCCCGAGCTGGACGGAAAGATCCACACGGCGCATTGCCCCGAGCGCGTCTTGCCCGGCCAGATCCTGCGCGAGCTGGTGGACAACGACCGCATCATCGGCGGCACCACCAAGGCCGCAGTGGCAAAGGCCAAGGCGCTCTACAAGACCTTTTGCAACGGCGCCATTCTGGAGACCGACAGCCGCACGGCAGAAATGTCCAAGCTGGTCGAAAACTCCTTCCGTGACGTGAACATCGCGTTTGCGAACGAGTTGTCCGTCATCTGCGACCACCTGGGCATCAACGTCTGGGAGGCCATTGCCCTGGCCAACCGCCACCCGCGCGTGAACATCCTGCAGCCCGGGCCGGGCGTGGGTGGGCACTGCATCGCGGTAGACCCCTGGTTCATCGTGGCCAGTGCACCCGCCCAGTCACGCTTGATTCGTACCGCGCGCGAGGTCAACGACGCCAAGCCCGACTGGGTGATCGCCAAGGTCAAGGCCAAGGCGGCGCGTTTTCACGAGCCGGTGATTGGCTGCCTGGGCCTGAGCTTCAAGGCGAATATCGACGACTTGCGAGAGTCGCCATCCATGGACATAGTCCACCACCTGCACCAGTCGGGAATAGGCAAGATCATGGCCTGCGACCCCAATGTGCGCAAAGAGAAGGCACCCTTTGCGCTGTACGACCTGAAAACCGTGATCAAGGAGGCCGACATCCTCTTACTGCTGGTGGATCACGAAGAGTTCAAGGACATCGACCCCCAGGTCATCAAGGACAAGGTGGTCATCGATACCAAGGGCGTGCTGCGGTGATCTGCTCTGCCTTGCTTAACGCGTTATTCGCCCGGGGTGGGGCGTGAAGGTTCTGCTCTTCTCGACGCTGTACCCCAGTTGCGTGCGGCCCATCCACGGCATCTTCGTGGAGACGCGCCTGCGCGAGCTGCTCAAGACCGGCCAGGTGCAGGCCAAGGTGGTGGCGCCAGTGCCGTGGTTTCCTTTCAAGGACAAGCGGTTTGGTTCTTATGCAAAGTTTGCCGCCACGCCACGCGTGGAGCAGCGCAACGGTGTCGAGGTGCACCACCCGCGCTACTTCCTGTCGCCTAAGGTGGGCATGAACATGGCGCCGTACACATTGGCCCTGGGGGCATTGCCCACCATACGCCGACTGCAGCGCCAGGGGTTCGACTTTGATTTGATCGATGCCCACTACTACTACCCCGATGGCGTGGCTGCCGCACTGCTGGCGAAATGGCTGGGCAAGCCATTCGTGGTAACCGCGCGTGGCTCCGATCTAAACCTGATTTCGCAGTACCCCCGGCCGCGCAAGCTGATTCTGCAGGCGGCGGATCAGGCCGCGGCCTCCGTCGGCGTGTGCCAGGCACTCATGGACAAGCTGGCGGAATTGGGGGCCGACCGATCCAAACTCAAGGTCTTGCGCAATGGCGTCGATCTGGAGCGATTCGTCCCCGAAGACCGCAGCGCGGCGCGTGATCGCCTGGGTTTGCCGAAGGATGGCCGCTACCTGCTGATGGTGGCGAACCTGGTCGAACTCAAAGGGCACCACATCGCCATCGAGGCGCTGGCACATTTGCCTGGCGTAACACTGTTGGTTGCCGGCGCCGGCCCCGAGCAGGCGACCTTGAAGGCACTGGCCAGCCGTATGGGTGTTGCTGATCGTGTGCATTGGGCGGGTCTGGTGCCTCAGGACGAGCTCAAGTGGTGGTACAGCGCAGCCAACGCACTGGCCCTGTGCAGCAGCCGTGAGGGCTGGCCTAACGTGCTGCTTGAGGCCATGGCCTGCGGCACTCCGGTGCTCTCCACCAATGTCTCTGGTACACCCGACATGGTGAACTCACCCGCCGCTGGAGAGCTGATGGAGAGCCGAGATGCACAGGCGCTCGTCAAGGCTTGGACTCATTTACTAGCGCGCTCGCCTGCCCGAGCCGCAACGCGTGCCCATGCCGAGACTTTTTCCTGGGCTGCAACCACCCAGGGGCAGTTCGATCTGTTTGAGGGCGTGCTTCATGTCGAGGTTTGAAGTGCCGATGATCACCGCGCGTGAGCGCCTGCTGGCGTGGGCAGCGGTGCTTCTGAGCGTGCTGCTGCTGTTTGCGCAGGCACCGCACGGTGGTGACTTCTATTGGAGCGACTCGCCGCGCCATGCACTCAACGGTGTCTTTGTAATGGATCTCATCAAGACCATGCCGCTTGATGATCCAGCGGGCTATGCCTATCGCTACTATGCCCAGTACCCGGCGCTGACTATATTGTTTTACCCGCCGCTTTTTTACGCTATCAGTGCCCCGCTTTACGCAGTATTCGGCGTTTCGCAAGCCACTGCGCTACTGGCGGTGGCGCTGCACTATATTGCGTTGGGACTGGGGTGCTGGCGTCTGGCTCGGTATTGGTTGCCGATGATCCCCTCGCTTGCTTTTGCTGCGCTGGTGATGTGGCTGCCGGAGGTGGCGTTTTGGGGGCGGCAGGTCATGCTGGAGGTGCCTGCGTTTGCCTTCTTGGTCTGGAGTGCCGTGGCCACCATGGCTTACCTGCGTGGCGGTGACGTGAAATGGCTGTACTTGAGCGCGGCATTGCTGGTGCTGGGCATGTACACCAAGATCAGCGTGGGCTATATGGGGCTTGTGTACGCGGCACTGGTGATAAGGCGTGACGGTTGGCTGACCTTGCGCAACCGTCACCACTGGTGGGTGGTGCTGCTGACAATTGTGGGCTTGATTCCGTTGGCAATACTCACGCTCAAGTTTGGACAAGCCAATGTGCAATCGGTTGCAGGCATCACAGATGCTGTCACCTCGCGCACGAGCTGGCTGGGTTGGGTGTGGTATCTGCGGCAAATACCTGTGCAGATTGGCTGGCCGTTGACGACGCTTGGCCTGTGTGGAGTGGTCATGGCAGTGTGGCTGCGCATCCCTGGCCTGGGGGTGTGGTGGTTGGGCTTTGCGGTGGGCTATTTGTTTTTCTCATCCATTGACCTCAAGGAGGCACGCCACAGCGTTTTTCTACTTCCCTCCGTGGTGTTCTTTGCGGTGCTATTGCTGCACACGCTGTTGCCGCAGCGTGTCGGGCATTGGGCAATGCTGGCCCTGGTGCTGGTAACGGTTGGTCTGACTACTTGGGAGCGCCCCGTTTTTTACGTCAAGGGCTACGCCCAGGCCGTTGCCGAGGTTGCGCGCCTAGCGCCACAGGGCAGCACGGTATTGTTCTCTGGCTATCGTGACGGAGCGTTTGTGTTCAATATGCGTGCACGCGAAGACCGGCGGGATCTGCATGTGATGCGGGCTGACAAGTTGTTGCTGAGCGTGGCCGTGCGGCGTGAGTTGGGTGTGGAGCAAAAGGATTTGACCGAGGCAGAAATTTCTGCCGCCATCAATGCCAATGCCGTGCACTATGTGGTGATGCAACCTGGATTTTGGATTGACCTGGAGGCCATGCGGCGTTTTGAACGTGTACTTGCCACCGCGCAGTTTGAGGAAGTGATGCGCATAGCAACGCCGGCAAATTTCCCAGCACACGAAGACAATCTTATTGTTTATCGCAACAAAATTGACGCAGCCAAATCTCGCCCACCAGGAAGCATAGAGCTTAAAATTATTAATAAATATATCAATAATAAATAATATAAATTGCAGATGTATTGATTTTGTTTGTATATATTTATGCGTGGAATATTTCTTCTTGGTATAGTGTTGTTTTTTTTGATGCTGGGATTTAAATCCCCTATTTTGTTTGTGTTGGGATATGTGTGGGCTAGTATTTTCACCCCTCAGTTGGTGGCGTATTCAATAATTCCATCGATACCAGTGTCATTTATTTTCGCACTGCTGGCTTTTGGCGCTTTCTTGGTGTTGAAAAAGGTTGATTTTATTCGATGGCGTGCTCAAACTGTCGTGACAGGTTTTTTTGCCGTATGGATGACCATTACTTTGTTTTGGGCTGTTGCTCCGGATGGGGCTTTTTTTAAATGGGATTGGGCGATAAAAAGTATTGTATTTACAATGATCATACCATTCTTTATTAGAGAGAGAAAAGATTTTGAGATATTCATTTGGACGATTTTGATATCTGGTATGGCGCATTGCATTGCATTTGGTTTGAAGATCGTTCTCTCCGGAGGGGGATATGGGAGGCCTTTGGGTTTAGTTGGGGGGAATACTGGCTATGGTGAGGGCAGTACGTTGGCGATGTTCTCTGTAAGTTTGATACCAATGGCTATATATCTTTACTTCCATCAAATATTGGTTGAGCATAAGCGTTTGGCAAAGTGGTTGTTGAGCGCGTTTATTTTTTTCCTGTTGCTCACTGCGATTGGTACATATGCACGCACAGCGGTTATATGTTTTGCCGCATTAACTGTGTGCTTGATATACTATGGGAGGCGAAGATTTTTGAGTTTGGTGTTGGTGGTTCTATTGGTGGCAATAACTTATCCATTTGTAGATGCTGACTGGGTGGGGCGTATGTCGAGTATCAATAGCGATGTTGACACCTCTGCGATGGGGCGCGTTGCTGTGTGGAAGTGGGTTATTGAATACGTTGCATCTCATCCGTTCGGGGGGGGGTTTGAAATGTATAGGATCAATAGTTATTCGATGTTACTGGCGGATGGTTCGGTTTTAAATGTCAAGGGAAAGGCTTATCACAACATCTATATAGAAGTACTTGGCGAAGGGGGAATTCCTGGGTTTTTAATGTTTCTGGTGTTGATCGGATTAACTCTTATGACGTTTATGCGTCATAAGGGAGTATCTATTGCGACTGGCGCACCTTGGCTGGGCGATGCCGGAAGGTATCTCTTGATAAGTACTGTAGTATATCTTGCAGGTGGGCTGTTTATTGGGGTGGCGTTTCAATCGTACTTTTATTATTTGGTGGCCTTGTCGGCGGCATACCTAAATCTTGGAGTAAGGTATGCGCGAGCGTGAGACTGGATATTTTCCGGCATTGACTGGGCTGCGTGGAGTGGCGGCATGGTGGGTTGTGTTGTATCACTTTTCCGATCCGTTGATTGGGGTGGTTCCAATTTGGATGCTTGTATTTGTGGAGCACGGGTACTTGGCAGTCGATTTATTTTTCGTACTTAGCGGGTATGTAATTTATATTACATCTGGGCGTTCTCTAGAGGTGCCAGGGAGATGGGTAATCCAGAGATTTTTATTGAATCGTTTAATACGCATATATCCATTGCATATTTTTGTGATGGTTATTTATCTTGTTAATCCGTTGGCGTTATGGATCTTTTCGGATTCAGGGATTGTTGGCGATAGGTACGGCTGGAATTACTACATTGCTTCGATTTTTTTAGTTCAAAATTGGGGTTGGTTTAAATATTTGCAGTGGAATGTGCCTGCTTGGTCGATTAGTGCTGAATTTGCAGCCTATATCACATGCCCATTGTTGATATATATTACAACCTTTAGGGCAAGAGTTGGTGTTTTTTGGGTTGCGTCATTGCTTGGTGTTTTGGCGGTCGCTATTGGCGTTGTGTTTGAAGTCGCTGGAGAGCGTTCTATTGGGGGAGGAATACCATCTCTTGGTGTGGTAAGGTGTGTATTGGAATTCTGGATTGGGATTTGTGTTGGGGGTATTTGCAGAAACATGAATGGTATGTCTGGGGTTAGATTATTTATGCATTCTGTACTTATATTTGTATTGATTGCAGCGTTTGTGATGTTGCTGGGCGATGGCGTACGCGACTATTGGCTTGCTCCTTTATTTTTTGCTTCGTTGATTTATTTGTTGTCCAGCGGTGATGCTTTATTTTCAAGAATTTTGTCGATCAACGGTATCCACTATATTGGTTTGATTTCATATAGTACCTATCTTATACACTATTTCATTAAGGATTGGGTGAAATTTCTTAGTAGTGCTATTGGGTTGACTCAATTTTTTGCTTATTTGGTGCTGTGTCTTTTGACATCCGTTGGGTTGTTTTGGTGCGTGGAGGACCCTGCGCGCAGAGTTTTGCGGAAACGGCTAATGGGGGCGAAGTGATCGATAATTTTTCAATTTTTTTTTCGAGTGTTGTTCTTTTGTATGTCGTGTATAAATACATAAAAAAATAGCGATGCATACATTTCTTGTTTCATAAGTAAGATTATTTTCTGGGATGCGCAATGCTATCAAGCGTGATTTTAGAATCTATATCAAAAGGAAAGCTGTCGGTATTCCTGTTTCATAAGACTCCTCGGCAGTGTGACCCATTGGTGCCGAAAGATATGGATTTAGCTAGATTTGAGAATTTTCTGGATAGCACGTTTTCCACGATGCGAGTACTGCCACTGGAGGAGGCGCTGGCTCGGTTGCAGGCAGGCAGCCTGCCGCGACGGGCGGCGTGTATCACCTTTGATGATGGTTACCCAGATTGGATAACTGGGGTTGCACCATTGTTACGACTGCGTAATCTGCATGCCACATTCTTCATTACGTCGGGGCAATTTGATGGTGCACCTTTGTGGCATGAGCGCATTCTTGCCGCTGTGCGGCGTCTATCTGGACCATTGCTGGATCTTGGCGTCCCTTTTTTGCCGCCGCAGTCGGTGAGCACCATTGCCGACCGGGCTTGCCAGGTGCAACGCCTGGAGCGGGAGTTGAAGTACCTCACGCTGCTGCGGCGCGAGCAAATTTTGCAGCAACTCGAGGCTGAGGCCGGCGTGGAGTTGGCCGATGTACCGGTGATGAGTGAGGCTCAATTGCGTGACCTGCATAGCCAGGGCTTTGGTATAGGTGGACATACGGCGCTGCACCCCATACTGGACTACTGCAACGCCGAAGAGGTGGAGCGTGAAATTGGCGCCGCCCGCGAGCGCCTGCAAGCCATAGTGCGTGGCCCCGTTAATGGTTTTGCCTACCCCAATGGCAGGCCTTACGCCGATTTTTCGCGTATGCATGTAGATGCGGTCAAGCGCGCAGGTTACCGCTTTGCCGTCACCACCCACTGGGGTGTGGCCACAGCTAACACATCGTTGTTTCAGATTCCACGTTTTACACCTTGGGCTGAGCGTGATTGGCACATGACGTTTCAATTGGCGCGCAACCTGATGGCCGACCCGCTGCAAGTGCCGGAGGCTGCAGCGTGAGCGCCAAAGCCGTCTTGAAGGACGCATTGCGTGGAGCACTTTACCGTGGTGGTGTCTTGGGAGGGTGGCATCGGTGGCGAAATAGGCGCACCCTCACCGTGCTCATGTTCCATCGTGTTTTACCGGCCGACGATCCCGCCTTTCCATTGGCTGAGCGCGAATTCACCTTCACGCTGGATGGCTTCAGGCGCATGCTGGATTTCGTGCTGCGCCACTACAACGCGGTCAGCCTGGACACGTTGCAGGCCGCTCGCCAGAGACGCTCAGATTTGCCGAGCAACCCCTTGCTGATCACCTTCGACGATGGTTGGCGCGATACGCTGGTTCACGCGCTTCCTGAGCTGACTCAACGTGGCCTGCCAGCGGTGCTGTTTCTGGCCAGTGAAGTGGTGATGCTTGATGCTCCTCGCTGGTGGCAAGATGCATTGGTGATGGCGTTGAGCCGACCCGGGGCTGCTACGCAACTGTGTAAGGCTGCAGGGTGGGTTCGAATGCCTACCGGTAGCGTGAGTCAAGCCTTGACAGCTTACCTTGGAGCCATGCCGGAGTCCGAACGCAGGGCGTGGCTTCAGCAGCACGCACCAGGAGTCTTGGAGGCCGTAACCGAGCGCCAAATGGTGACTCTGACCGATCTGAAATCCGCTAGCGACGGCATGCTGCTGGCCATTGGCGGGCACGGTCATACACATACACCTTTGACGTTGGCGGCCGATCCAATGTCTGAACTACAGGCCAGCCAGAATGCCCTGAATCTCTTGAACCAGCGTGTACGGAGCATGTCGTTCCCACATGGTGCTTGGACGCATGAACTGGTTGACCAGGCGCGCATGTCTGAGTTCGAATGGATTTTTACGAGTGAACCCAAGCTGATTGACGTGTCGCAGTGGCCCGAGCCGCTACCGGCTATTGGGCGTATCCATGTGCCCGAAAATGAATGGACATGCAAGGATGGTTGTATCGTTCCAGCGCGGCTGGCCACTTTCTTATTCTTCCGCGCCGTTCAGCGGAATTGAACTTCATGTCCAAGAGTACTGACCGCTTGCGCATTCAGCGCAAGACCTTCGATGAGCTGACCATTTCCGAAAAAGATGGGTGGTCTCGATTGTTGAGAGAGAGCACGAATTCACGATGGGCTTTTTTGTCGCCAACCTATGCTGATGCTGTGAATAGATCAATAGGCGTAGTGGATGTCTTGTTGTGTTGGCGTCATGACGAGCTGCAGGGCGTGATGCCCCTGCAGCGTGCGGCCGGTTGGATGGGGGGTCTTGGGCTATGCGAACCGGTGGGGCGTGTAATGTCCGACTATTTTGGATTGGTGGCTGTGACAGGCATGCAATTCGAATGGTCAGAACTGTTGAGTATGGGTCGTGTTCCCTGTCTTTACTTTACTCACCTCGATGAAACTCAGGCGCGTCATGGTCTGATAGGCGAGATGCCAAAACTGGGGTTGCGTACGCGCATCCATCCAGACGGCGGCGCCGCGCATTGGGAATGGCTCCGAACCAAAGACAAAAAACTCGTTAATGACACCGAGCGTCGTGAGCGAAAATTGGAAGCCGAGCATGGATCTATCGAGTTTGAAATGCAGACAAGTACACCAGAGCCCGATCTGGAGTTGCTCATAGCTCTGAAGAATGTGCAGTACAAGCGTACCGGGCACGACGGCGGTGCATTGCTCAATCAAGCCAACGCCCGATTGTTGAGACGCCTATTGGTATCCAACGATCCTGATTGCATGCCGCGCTTCAGCGTGCTGCGATGCAGTGGAAAGCTGGTAGCAGCCCATTTTGGCGTACAGTGCGGGTCAGTGCTGCATTATTGGTTCCCTGTTTACGACAGTCGATTTTCATCCTTTTCACCGGGGCGTATCCTGTATCGCCGTATCATGTCAGAAGCCCATTTTCATGGTATTACCTGTATAGATCGGGGGGAGGGGGATAGTGCGGCCAAACGTGATTTTGCCAACGAGGAGCACTTGTTTTACAAGGGCTTAGTTGCGACAGGTTGGCGAGGCAAGGCATTGAGCCGCATTCAAAGTCTGCGCTGGCGCCTTGCCATTTGATCAGGATGGCGGCGGTTGGGTAGCATGTCTTGGCGCAGAAAAAGACAGGAATATGTATGCAAGGCAGCGCAGTCGGCGGTGGCCATGGCGCAGTGCATGCCAGAAAGCCACACGGGCGATAGCTCGATCGCCTCGCCAATAGTGCGCATAACCGTGGTCGAAGTAAACACGGGCAAGACGGTTGGCGAACGTTTTGCTTGACAGACTTTCACCGTTAGGTGCGCTCAGGCCCCACCTCATGGCTGCCGCATTGAGCAGGTTTACCAAATGGCTTTCGGGCGATAGTTGATGCATTGCGCTCGCGCCATGAATACGATAAAGGGCAACCGGACCATTGAGCGAGTGTATTTCAGCGACCCGTGATGCCTTGAGCCAGAAATCATAGTCCTCGCCCTGTCGCATGGCTTCGTTGAACCCGCCAATGGTCTCATAAACGATTCGACGGATCATGGCGGTATTCATGCCGACCAGCAAGCCATCCAAAAGTTTGGCGTACAACCAACCCGATCGTTCGGGATCCATGCGTGTGAACTGACTTGCGTCCTCCATTAGCGAGGACGCGGGTGCAAATCCTCCACCAGGCAGCGCATTCCATCGAATGAACTGGCCGAAGACTACGCCTGCTTCCAAATGTTGGTCAAAGTAATCAACTTGTGCCTGAAGCTTGCCTGGAAACCAGATGTCGTCAGCATCCAGAAATGCAATTAATTCACCCCGGGCCCGTGCCATGCCTACGTTCCGCGCATGCGATACGCCCATACCGGTGAGGTGGAGCACGCGAATGCGTTCATCCTGCAGGGCATATCGGTCATAGTCGTCGTCGGTAGAGCCATCGTTGACAAGTAGCAGTTCCAGGTTCGTGAACGACTGCTGTAACACGCTGTCAAGGGCTTCTTGCAGGTAGTCCTTGCCGTTGCGCACGGGCATGATGACAGAGACGCGAGGATTCATGGCTGCTTATGATTTGTGTGGGATCTGCCGTCAGCTGGATGCCGTTGGCATAGTGTTGTTGAATCAGTGCGGTCACAGTACGGGCAGATCTATGGTCGCGGTGTGTGTTGTTGCAGCTACGGGTTTTGTTTGCGTTGCGCAAAAGCGCGCCACATTCGTCGTAACTCATCTGCCATGGGCAATGACAACACAAAGCAGCCCAGCAGGAAGGTCAATGCTGTAACAAAACCTATAAGCAAGATGGCGACCCAGTGGGCGAGGTCTTGAGGCAGCGCTTGCCTGGTGTATAGGCCAACACCGCCAACCAGCAGCCCTTGGGCGACCAAGGGTAGGGTGTTCCGGCCCCACGCAGTCCAGCGCAGATCCAGGTGCCGCTTATGAACCCACAGGTAGCAGGGTACGCCCAGCAGCTGACCCAATGCCATGGCCAACGCGAAGCTGCGCAGAGTCCCGTCCATGAGCCAAATGGCGCATACGACCTTGGCAGCTAACACTACCGCGTTGGGTCCAATGGCAGCGTAAGGCTTATCCACCCCAGTCAGTGCTGGTGCACTGAGCGTGAACAGGCTGCTGACGGCATAAGCAAGACACAACCAGGGTATGGCCGGAACAGCCTCGAGCCAGGTCTTGCCATAGAGCAAATTCACAATATCGTGCGCCAGTACCGCAATGACTGCGAAGGCTGGCAGCATCAATGTATTGATGAGGGAACTGGCACGCAGGTACTCACCGCCGACAGAACCATGGGCGTGGTGCACCCTGGCCATGTAAGGCAGCGCAAAATAATTCACCGTTGGTAGCAATGCCGTGCCCGCCATGTTCACCGTGGAATTGGCACGGCTGAACAGGCCAACAGCGGCCGGTGTCATCCAGCGCCCGAGCAGAACATCGGGCAATGCGTTGTCTGCCGCCTTGAGCAATGCCGTCAACAGATTCCCCAGACCGAAATTGACGATGCCATGCATCTGGCGAAACCCTGGTAGCCACGGAAGGGGGCGGGAGACCATCCATCGCCCCATGGCGCCGGCAACGATGATGTTGATGAGATTCGCCCAGGCCATGGTCATGGCTCCAAACCCCTTGAGAGCCAGGATCACCGATGCCACGAAATACACCACGGTGCTAACCGCAGTCACGTAGGCGGACTTCTCCACGGACATTTCACGAGTCAGGATGGCAATTGGAATTGAGCCAAATGGTATGAACACAAAGCCCAGGGCCAGCACCTGCACAACTGGTACGACCTGCTGCTCCTGAAAAAAGGCAGCCCAGTAGGAAGCACTCAAGAACATCAACCCGGCCACTGACCATGAAGTGATTAACAGAACGCCAAGGGCGTTGCGCAAAATCTCCGGGGTGAGTTCCTTCTCACGCTTGACAAAGGCAGTGACTCCAAAATCGCGAAACACATGGGCCATGGCGATGAGTACGGCGCTCATCGAGAAAATGCCAATCTCCTGTGGCGTGAGTAAGCGGGCTAGCACAATCGTCAGGACGAAGTTGGCTAGCAGAGCTACGTTGCTGAAAATGAACTGCAGGGCGACTTTTTGACGAACTGTGAGCACGAGGGAAGTTGTGGCTTGCGCCATCTGCGCAGCGTGAAGCATGCGATCAATCGATGGCGGCTATATGTCAGGGATTGTTGCGCCTGGGGCTATTAATCTGGCAACTAACGGTTGTTGACTGTCGTCATCCCGGCGTAAGCCGGGATTCAGCGGCCACGCTGGCCTAGGGCGCGCCTGGATCCCCGCTTTCGTCGGGATGACGGTCACCCCTTTGTCTCTGGGTCAATGATGCAAGCGCAGGCCTGAATGCTACTGGTTCTATGATGGGTCTGCGGATTTGCTCTTCAATTTGTTGTCTATGAATTTTTCAAACTCCACTATCGCCATCATCGGCCTGGGCTACGTCGGCCTGCCCCTGGCCGTCGAATTCGGCAAGCACCGCCCGGTGCTCGGCTTCGACATCAACCAGGCGCGCGTTGCCGAGCTGCAGGCCGGGCGTGACCACACCCTGGAATGCAGCGCTGAGGAATTGCAGGCGGCACACCACCTGCGCTACAGCCACCAGCAGCAAGACCTGCAGGCCTGCCAAGTCTTCATCGTCACCGTCCCCACCCCGGTGGACCAGGCCAACCGGCCCGACCTGACACCCCTCATTAAGGCCAGTCAGACCGTAGGTGCGGCCTTGAAGCGGGGTGACGTGGTGGTCTATGAATCCACGGTCTTTCCTGGAGCCACCGAGGAAGTTTGTGTGCCCGAGCTCGAGCGCGCCAGCGGCCTCAAGTTCAACCAGGATTTTTTTTGTGGCTACAGTCCCGAGCGCATCAACCCCGGCGACAAAGAACACCGCCTTCCCAGCATCAAGAAAGTCACCAGCGGCAGCACTCCCGAGGTGGCCGACGCCGTCAACGCGCTGTATGCCCAGATCATCACCGCTGGTACCCACAAAGCCAGCTCGATCAAGGTGGCCGAGGCCGCCAAGGTGATCGAGAACACCCAGCGTGACATCAATATTGCCCTGATGAACGAGCTAAGCCTGATCTTTGCACGCTTAGGCATCGATACCCTCGAAGTGCTACAGGCAGCCGGCACCAAGTGGAACTTCCTGCCTTTCCGCCCTGGCCTGGTAGGCGGACATTGCATTGGGGTGGATCCGTATTACCTCACGCACAAGGCGCAGGAGGTCGGTTATCACCCTGACGTCATCCTGGCAGGCCGCCGCGTCAACGACAACATGGCCGCCCATGTGGCCGACGCCACCATCAAGCTCATGCTGCGCAAAGGCATTCCGGTGCTCGGCAGCAAGGTATTGGTGCTGGGCCTGACCTTCAAAGAGAACTGCCCCGACGTGCGCAACACTAAGGTGGTGGACATTGTGCGCACCCTGCAGCGCTATAACGCTCAGGTTGATGTATTCGACCCCTGGATCGACGCGCGGGAAGCCGAGCACGAATATGGGCTACAGTGCCTGAAAGCCATACCGGGGCCTGGGCAATACGCGGCCATCATTCTGGCCGTTGGGCACCGCCAGTTCGTGGAGTTGGGCGAATCCGGCATTAAGGCGCTGGGCGAATCCGGCGCTGTACTTTTTGACGTAAAAAGCATCCTGCCCCTGGGTGCCGCCGACGGGAGGCTGTGAGCATGAGTACCCGCTATCAGGCCGTGCAAACGCAGTTGCAGGCAGAGTCGAAAACCTGGCTTATCACCGGGGTGGCCGGCTTCATCGGCAGCAACCTGCTGGAAACCCTGCTCAAGCTAGATCAGCGCGTTGTCGGCCTGGACAACTTTGCCACCGGCCACCGGCGCAACCTCGACGAGGTGCAAACCCTCGTCAGCCCCGCGCAATGGGCCAACTTCCAATTCATCGAAGGTGATATCCGCATCCTGGAAGACTGCCGTCGAGCCCTGGAATTCCTCCCTTCCCCTATGGGGGAGGGCAGGGGTGGGGGCCAGCCCAATCCGATTCCTGTCGATTACGTCCTGCACCAGGCCGCCCTGGGCAGCGTACCCCGCAGCATCGAAGACCCCATCACCAGCAACAGCGCCAACATCACCGGCTTTCTGAACATGCTGGTGGCCGCACGCGACGCCCAGGTGCAAAGCTTTACCTATGCCGCCAGCAGCAGCACCTATGGCGACCACCCCGGCCTGCCCAAGGTGGAGGACGTGATCGGTAAACCGCTATCCCCCTACGCCGTGACCAAGTACGTCAACGAACTGTATGCCGACGTGTTTGCGCGCACTTACGGATTTCAGACCATAGGACTGCGCTATTTCAATGTCTTCGGCCCGCGCCAGGATCCCGATGGTGCCTATGCAGCCGTGATTCCAAAATGGACGGCTGCAATGATTCAGGGACAGGATGTTTTCATCAACGGCGATGGCGAAACCAGTCGCGATTTTTGCTTTGTCGACAATGCTGTGCAGGCCAATCTGCTGGCAGCCACGGTAAAAGATTGTAGCGCACGAAACCAAGTCTATAACGTGGCGATTTCTGGCCGGACTACGCTCAATGGGTTGTTTGAAGAATTGAAATTCGTGCTGGCAACCAATGGAACGTATTACACAAAAAAACCAATATATAGAGATTTTCGTTCTGGTGATGTGCGCCATAGTCAAGCGGATATTGGCAAGGCCCAATATCTCCTGGGCTATGTACCCAGTCATTGCATTCAAGGAGGAATTATAAAGGCAATGCCATGGTATATTCGGTTCTTTATGTAAAATTTGACAAGGCACTACTCAATAGCTACCCATATGGGACTTTCTTTGATGTTATATCTAGAATCAAAATCAGCATGGTGCAAGGACATTGCCATCGTGCTGGGTGTGGTGGCGCTGGTATCCGTCGCAGAGATTTTTCTGGTTAATAGAAAATACGGTATTTTTTCTGGAGGGTTTGGCCAGTCTCGAGTGCTGGACAGTGCATCGGATGTACTGGTATTTGCCGTTGCTTATGGCATTGCTCAATTATTTTTGGCCATGATTGTGTGGCGCATCTCGGTTAGCCTGACAAAAAAGCAACCCAATTGGGCTGCCGCCTTCTTGCTTCTTGTCTTGATGGGTGGAGGATTTGTGCTGGCCCTCTCCGTGCAATATAAGCTCCACAGTTATTTTAGTGATGCGGTGAGCTTCGCGCTAATCAAGCAACTTGGGGGCGGCAGCCTGCTGGATGCGCTGCTCTTCGGAGCAACTGAGGGCGTCACGGCAGCTTTTGGTGTCGTCAGCGCTGCTTTGTTCGTTTGGCTGTTGTGGATGTTCCTAAAGCGCAATACCGCTAAAAATAGTGTGGGGACGCATTGGACGCCGATGCGTTCCACCTGGGTTCTTGCCGCCACTTTGCTTGTATTGGAGTTTGCAGTGCCGCGATTATGGAGTAACGCGGCTTACGGTCTTGGAAGAACGTTGATATGGGGTATTACCACCAATGCTCTGGATGCTGCAACTGATTTTGATAAGGATGGTTATGGAATATTTGGTACGCAATTCGATAGCCACCCGTTTGACGTGACGAAGCACCCTTTTGCCGTGAAGGTTGTGGGTGGGAAAATTGAAATAGATGGATTTGATGATAATTTATTAATTGAGAATGTGCCTGCTGCGCGTGGGCCGATGCGTATCCCGAAAGGGGCACCTAATCTCATTGTCGTGGTTATGGAAAGTACGCGAGGGGATGTAATAGGCAAACGCATTGACGGGAAAGTCGTGGCGCCAAACCTGGAGGCGTTGGCAAAAACTGGAAGCGTGATAGTCCCGAATTACAGCCATGTTGGGTTTACCACGAATTCTCTTAAATCAATGTTCACAGGGAAGCTTGAGCCAAACATGGGGGATCCATCACTGTTCAGTGACCTTAAGTCAAGTGGATATCGGATCGGTGTGCTGTCGGGTCAGCCGGAGGATTTTGGTGATATTTCTAAAGTATTGCAAATGCGTAAAAATTCCGATGTCTATGTTGATGCTGAAACGCTAAAGGATAAGCGGGCATTCAATTTTGCAGCCAAGGGTTCGTTGTTGATTGATGAAAGGTTCCTGCTGGATGCATTTGATCGTGAATTTGGTTCCAGGGATAAATGGAATCAGCCGGTTTTTTTATACTTCAATTTTCAGTCGCCGCACTTTCCGTATGACCACCCGGGTGTTGCTGCACAGGTCGCCGGTGCCCCCATACCTCGGGAGGAAATAAATAAAGCGAACCAAGACAAGGTTGTGCGAACCTACTGGAATGCTGTTGCTAATTCCGATGCGTGGCTGGGTAAATTGATGAACCGGCTCAAGGAAATTGGGGTTTGGGATGACACGCTTTTGCTGGTGCTCGGAGATCATGGGGAGGAACTCTTTGAGGGAGGCTTCCTTGGGCATGGCCATATAATTAACGACTTGCAGTACGCGACTTTTTTTGTTGCAAATAGAAAGGGCGTTGTATCCGGCAGTCCGATGGCGATTAGCGATCTGAGGGATATTGCGCTTGATGCGCTTTCCGGTCATGCACACAAGGAAGATGCACGGCCTAAGTTCATGTATATCGGTACATTGGAAAAACCTGCGCAAATTGGATTTGTAGATTCAAATCGTCAGTTCACAACATTCAAATTTGATACCTGGGAGGCCTGCTTCCTGGAGAAGAAATCCTGCAGCTCTTATCATTCCTTGCATGATGATTATCGTAGGCGTGTGGATTTGCTGGTTCAAAGATGGGTGTCTGAGCTATTGACCGCTAGGGGTTCGCTTGACTGAATTGGCGCTACTTGGCCGCCCTGCTTTGCGCATCCAGAATGTGGTTTTGTGAATTAAATTTATTAATTACTTACTTAGTAACGAAAGTCCCGGATTTACCGGGGGATAGCCACTGTAAAATTCATTTGAATTTCTAATTATGATTCCGGTACCAAGTTCTCGATTTTTACTGTATGGGGCTGTGGCAGCTTGCCCCGAACTGGTAAAGTCTGGTGTAAAAATGCAGTTAAAATTGTGTCTCGATCGGATTAGATACAAAGTTGGATTGATGGGGAGGGTAAGTTATAAAAATTACGCAGAATTTAATGCATTTAACCGTGGGGATAATGCGATTGTTGTTGCGACCCAGCAGTGGATAAAAAAAACTTTCCCGGATCGACAGATTTTTTTGGTTGATTGGGGGATGGTTAATTCGGTGAAGCCGGAGGGCTGTGATAAATTGGTTGTATGTGGGAGTGGCTATTTTTTTCCTAATTCGCAGGGGAGGTTGTCTGCTAGAGTTGCAGATGATTTGGAATGGGTAAAAAAATCAGGAACGGAGCTTCATTTTTTAGGGGTTGGCTTTAATTATTTACTGAAATGGCCAAACTTGCAACTTGCTGCTGATTCGAGTGCAATAGTGCGCGATATGCTTGAGCTATCATCCACGATAACGGTTAGAGATCGCAATACACAAGAATTTCTTCGGCAGTTCACTTCGAAGCCCATAAGAATTATTGGTGATCCCGCATTATTCATAGATGTCGCGCGTCGGACTGATCGGAGTTTAATAAATGGCAGGCGTCTAAGAGTTGGAGTCAACGTCCCATTTCACGGCCCCAATGCGACCGAGTGGATTAAGAAAAATCTAAAGAAGTTGATCGCAACGCTGAAAATAATTAGAAATAAAGTGGGGTGTGATTTTTATTACTTCGTGCACTACGAGGCCGAGGTTCTTGTGGCAAAATTAATCAAGGATTCTGGCATTCCTCTGACGGTGGTGAATAGTAGTGCGGTAGATTTGCCGAATGAATATGTGAATATTGATATGCATATCGGAGGTATGTTGCACACTTGTATCCTCGCGACTGCGGCTGGCACCCCTTCGATCGGGTTGGCATACGATCATAAGCACCATGGTTTTTTTGAGTTGATGGATTCTTCGGCCTACTGTATTGATGCCAGTTCATTCGATGCCGAAGTGTTATTGCATAAGGTGTTTTCGTTGCTCGAAAATATTGATGCACAAACAGAAAAAATCAAGCGTCGCCGTGAAGAATTGGAGTCCAGTTTTCGGGAGGCAGTGTCAATAATCGGTGGGGATGCGTCTGACCTTCGATGAGCATCCCCCGAGTTTGGCGGGGGATGATTTGGCTGATCGATCGAGCGTTTAGAGTTTAGGATGCCCTGAATAACTCACTTCCAGACGTGCTACGCCCGGGGTGTTTTTCAGATGGTGCAACTTTGGGTTGATTCCGTCAGTTGCCACCGCCTATTTCCCGCCAATCAAGGGCGTTTTGCCACCTTTGGCGGCCCGCGCCCTGTTTTCGGGGGCACTCATCCCCGCCCTCCTTGCGCTTGCATCAACTGATGGCGTGCCATCCACAGGTTGGACAGCGCAAACAGCGTCACGACAGCTACCAGACAGGCGGGGAGGTTTTGCAGGATTTCCTTTATTGCTGGATTATCTTGGAATGATCGCCCAGGCGGGGTTGTTTGGGTAATCCTTGTCAACCAGCGGTGTTTTTGATTTCCAGAGCACATATGCTTTTGCGGCGTCTGGAATATCTAAACTGGATGCGGTGGCCAGCATTGCGCGCGCCATCGCTACGGATCCTGCACCCGATGCAGGATAGCCGTCATACTTTAGATCGCTGGTGCAGGTAACACCCGGGAAGTTAACTTGCGCAAACTCAGTCCAGCTGCTGACCCAGCTTTTGCTTGAATTCTTGGTTTTCAAAAAATATCCAGGAGCCTTGGCGAGGCACATGCCCTGTGCTTCATTCAGAAAGCGGCCAACTCCAAATTTGCTCGACCAAGTGAGTAGCTCTTTCGCGCGCGGCTCCCCTGCTTCGACAAGTTGAGCCATGACGATTGCCCAGAAGTCATTCTGCCAAGGCGCTACGGTATCGTAAGAATATGGGTTTACAGGAGACCCCATCGGCCAGACGTTTCCTATTGGCGTAGCTATCCAATTTTTATAGAACCATTCAAGATTGTTGGAGAGGCGATTTTCGAAGTATGACTTAAGAATATGGGAGTCTGGAAGTGCGTGGGAAACTTCTCCGAGTGCACGCAAGGCCCAGGCCTGGCCACGGACCTGATCGTCTCGCAACAAACCTTGACCAAAGTCACGATACTCAGGAATATTCTTTGTCATATTCCAGCTTGCCCAGAACATCATTTCGTCAAGAAAGAATGCGTCACCCGTGATCAGGTAAGGTACATAGGTGTATGACCCTTGATGCGCCGTGTCGGGTTTCCATATGGTGATGCCGTTAATAACAGCGGGTAAGGCGGGTTGTGAAGTCCCGAGGTATGTGGCTACTTTTGGGTAGCGATCCAGATCCAGCGGTTGATTAACAGTTGATTCGTCGCGGTAGTGAATTGGAACCGCAGCCGCAACATCAGCATGTGCTAGCATCACCTCCCTCATTCGGTCGTCCTGTGAAATCAGGTACATGGCAGTCCATTGAGGCAAGGGGGCAATCTCTGGACGCCCGCCTGTATTTGGAAATGCGGTGGTCATCAGCAAATTGGCCATTGGGCCAAGATTGGTTTGTGCCGTCTTACTCTTTTGATATTGATTGTAAAACTGCGAGAGAATATATTCTGGTATCTTTATGCCAAGGTCATAGTTCCACACGGCCTTGCTTGCAATGAAGTAAGGCATATTGTGGCGCACCCGTGCCATTGGCTCCGTGGCAGCCCCTGTCCATATCACCTTATGCCAGCGTGCATGGTGATAATGCGTAAATTGTGGCTGGGTATGGAGGGTGCTCCCGTTGCGCTTTATTGCTAGGGAGTAGGTAATATTGCTGGGTGCTGCAGCCCACGTGCGGGTGTTCTCCATGACCACGTCAGTGCGGATGCGCTGGCCGCCATCCACCAGGCGCGTGTGCAGGCGTGCTGTCAGGTGTGGGTGCGTGGCGCCGGTGGCCTTGTTCTTGAAGGGCAGTGTAACCGTGTACTCGGACGCGATGGCTCCGGCCAGGCGGCGCTCGCTGCCGCTGGCGATCTGGGACACCAGTTGGGCCTGGGGTTGGGCTACCAGTGTGGTCACGCTGCCGTTGGCGTCATATACCTGGGCTTCCAGCTCCAGGTTCCAGTCGGGTTTGGCGGGTACGTTGGGGGTGCTGCTGGACTTGGCGCCGCGGTACAGGTTGATGATGCGTTTCTGGCCTGCCGGCAGGTTGGTCAACTGGGCGCTCAAGACGGCAAAGCGCGCAGATCCATCGCGGTGTGTTGATAGTTCGTCGGTTTGCAGGGGGATAGTGGTGCCGTCCACTTTGGCCACCAGGCCCTGGCTTGTCGGTTGCCAATCGCCAGCTTTGAAAGGCTGACCGAAGGTGACCGGCACGCTGGCTTGTGTTTGCGAGCTGGCCGAGGCGACTTCGACGCAGGTGATGGCATCAGCGGCGCAGTTGAATGCGCCAGCCGGCTGTACGACGCTTGGTGGGGGCAGCGTGGGTGTGGGAGTGGGAGTGGCCGCGGTCGGTGGCCTGGGGGTGGCAAGTGAGTTGTTCAGGTCAACGTTGGCCACTACGTCGTCGCCGCCGCCCCCGCCACATGCTGTGAGGGTGGCCAGTGCGAGTGTGCATGTAATAGACATACGGTAATTGCTTCCGGGTGCGTTGTTCTTGCGCGATGAAGGGCTCATGATGATCGAGTTCGTACGGTTTGGAGCGCCCGCGTGCTAAGCAGGGGCAATGTGCTGTGGTGGATGGGAGGGTGTGGCCGATGGGCGTTGCCGTCGGGCGGGTTTTTGGGGCGTGTGGCTACCGGTGTTGCCAGGGGCAAGTTGCGGTAGGCCACGCAGCGGGAATTGTTTCGACATTGTGAAGCCGCTGGCGAAACAAAAGGTGTCTATTGATCCTATATGTTCAGTTTCTGTTTGTTGCAGGGATGATTGGGATCAAGACTTGCTGGGTGCTACCGAGGTGTGTCTCTCATCTGCTGGTTGTTCATCCATATAAATAGGGATGTCACCTGCGGATGTTTTGGTTTTAGCACTTTTTGCATTCAGAGGATCATGCGGTTTGGTACACAAATACGACCTTGTTCCTTTGATAGATGTGCGCATGAAACAAATAGCACAATATGTTGCATGTGTACTACTTCCTTTCCCGTTGCGTCTTGGGCGCTATGGTTTGGTGGTTTGAGATTTTTTTGATAGCGCCATATCTCTGCTTGGCGCGCGCAATGGCTCGTGGCGTTGGCTCAGTGACATGTTTTGGATGCTCCCTGCCCTGCGTCTGTGACAACGTAGCCGTCATCCCCTCGACTGTCGGGATCCATGCGTTGAGCGGGTGCATGGGGTCGGGCGGTGGCTGTTGTCCTCATGAAGCGGGGGAATGTCGGCCTCTGGGGAATGTCGCTGGTTAGGCCCAATACAGTTCAGTTAACGACGCTGTAGGAGCGGCTTCAGCTGCGAATGGCGCCGTTCGCGGCTGAAGCCGCTCCTACGAGTAGGTGGCTTAGGGCGCTATCTGAACCGCATTTCGGTCAGGCCTGGAGCCGTTTTGTGGCGGGTGCGCCGCCGCAAGGTGGGCGCAGCGGCGCCAATGTAGCCGGGCCCGGTATAACCGGGGGCGTACGTATTTATGGATGTGAGGGGCGCAGAGTGACGGCTGAGGTATTTCAAACAGAGGCTTGGTTTGCCAATCTTCTGGCGCACGGCTTTGAGCGGCCGCCGCATGCGCTCAAGACCTGGTCGCTGGGTGCGCCGTCGCCGGACGGGCAGGTCGGCTTGCCGTTGATGCGGCTGCAGCCCGGAGGGCCCCTGTTGGGTCTGAGCAATTACTACAGCTGCCTGTATGGCCCGGTGGGCTCTGGCAAGGCGTTGGCAGGCCTGTCTGCTGCCCAATGGCGCGAGGCCGCCGGGGCGCTGCGGCGCTGGCCCGATGCTGGGGTGTTGCGGCTGCAGCCGCTGGATGCAGACAGCGCGTGGCTTGCCGCGTTGCAACAGGCCTTGCGCGGGGCAGGGTACTGGACGGACCGGTTTTTTTGTTTTGGCAACTGGTTCCAGCCCGTGCCGGCGGGTGGTTTTGCGGCTTATTGGGCCCAACGCCCGTCCATGCTGCGCAGCAGCGTGGAGCGTGGACGCAGGCGCCTGGATCGCAAGGGTGCGTGGCACGTCGAGATCCACAGCAATGATCCACAAGGCGTGGAGCGAGCGTTGCAGGCCTACTTGACGGTGTATGCCCAAAGCTGGAAGAACCCCGAGCCCTGCCCCGACTTTATGCCCGGCCTGGTGCGCACGGCCGCGCGCGAGGGGTGGCTGCGCCTGGGCGTGTTGTGGCTGCAGGATCAGCCCCTGGCGGCGCAGGTGTGGCTGGTGCATGGGGCAAAGGCCAATATTTACAAGCTGGCCTACGTGAAGGGGCAGGAGAAGCTATCGGCCGGGTCGGCACTGACGGCCGCGCTGATGCAGCATGTGATGGATGTTGATCGCGTGTCCGAGGTGGATTACCTGAGCGGCGACGATGCCTACAAGCGCGACTGGATGGCACAACGCCGCGAGCGCGTGGGTTTGCTGGCCTTCAACCCGCGCCGCCCCCAAGGCCTGCTGGCCGCTGCGCGGCATTTTGTCGGCGCCTGGCTGCGCCGCCGAAGTTAATTGGGGTCAGATTCGAATTAACTGCCTGCTGGTCCGCCGCAACGGGTTAACCGTCATCCCGGCGGAGTCCGGGGCCCATTCCACGCGTCGCTTTGATTTTGATAAAAATATGGCTCTAGCGCTTGTTGGTATTGCGTATGCAGCTCTACTTTTTGATATCTTGACCTAATTGGGGTCAGATTCCAATTGCCTGCGTCCTGGATCCCGGCATTCGTTGGCATGACGGCCAACCCGTTTGAATGGATCAACGGGCCGCAGCGTGGTTCACACCAGCGTGGCCAGCCAGTGCAGTGTCAGTTGCTCCAGCTGGTCTTGTTGACCGGGTTGCGAGCAGGTGTGGTCGGCGCCGGCAAGGTTGTGGCGTGTCACGCCGGGGCGCTGCAGGGCCGGGCGCCATTGGGCGTGGTTGCTGGCGTATTCAATGAACTCCTGGGCGGTAAGATCCCGTTCGCTCAAAATAAGCATGATTTTGCCTTCAAACGCTTGCCAACAAAGCGCCATAAGCTCTTGAAATGATAGTAACGCCGGGGCTGTCTGGCGCATGGCGCGCAGGTTGGCCCATATGCCGCGCAGCGCAGCCCAGCCCACACGCCCGCCAGCCAGCTTGCGCCAGAAGTCGGCTTGCAGTACGCGCTGGCGGTAGTAATGTTTGACATGCGCCCGGGCCAGGCCGGCTTCGGAGCGCACCCAGGGGTTGAGCAACGCCACGCCCGCCACGCGCGGATCCTGCGTGGCCTGCAGGTACAGCAGGCTGGCCGACGCGCCGTCGCACAGGCCCCAGAGCACGCTGCGGTCAATCGGCGCCGCCTGCGCCAGGGCATCCAGGGCGGCGGCGATGTCCGGGGCCGTGTTTTCGAACGGCACGGGGTCGCCGGGGCTGTCACCCATGCCCGGCAGGTCAAAGCGCAAAACGGGATAGCCGGCGGCGGCCAGGCGGCGTGCCAGCAGCACAAACTGCCGATGGCTGCCCGCGCGGTACTGGGCGCCGCCCACCACGATGAGCACGGCGGTGCGCAGCGTGGGCGTGCCCGGCGCGGGCAGGCTCAAGATGCCCAGCATGTCGAAGCCGTCGCCCGCAATCTGCAGGGGTTGTTCCTGGACGTTCATGGTGGCGGTATGTCGGTCAGTGCTGCCAGCGTGGCGGCTATCAGGGCCGGGGCATCGTCGGTGCCCACGGTTTGCCAGAACGCCGGGCCGTTGACGGCCTGGGCCTGTACGCGCCAGCCGGCGCCGCTCCAGGCGGCAAGCGGCTTGGCGCTGGCGGGGGGCAGTTGCGGGGGCTGTGTGCTAGAGACTTCCAGCCACACCAGGCGCCCCGCTGGCCCTGCCGTGGGAGGTGTCAGGCGGGCGTCGCCCAGGCCCCGGGCCAGGTTGGCGCTCAGGGTGTAGCCGGCAATGTGCACGGATTCACCCAAGGCCAACGCCTGCGCCGGTGTCTGGCCCGACGACGCATTGCCCAGCCATTGGCTGGCGGCCTGCAGGCGCAAGAACTGCTGCAGTTGTTGCTGGCCGCTTGCCACCGGCTGCCACAGCAGCAAGTGGGTTGGATCACCGCCTTCTTGCGGCTGCTGCGCCAGTTGCACGGCCAGCAGCGCGCCGGCGCGCATTCCCCATAGCCACAGCGGGCCGCCGCCTTGCTCCAGCAGCCAGTGGCGGGCCTGCTGCGCGTCGTGCAGCCAGGCGGCCCAGGTGGCATCGGCAAACTCGCCCGAGCTGTCGCCGCAGCCCAGCAGGTCGATCTGCAGCACGCCGTAGCCCGCCTTGGCCAGGGCGCGTGCCTGCTGGGCCACCACGCGGCGGGTGCTGTTGAGCTCTTCGGCAAACGGGTGCAGGTAGAGCACGCGCCCCTGGGGCGAGCTGCCTTGCGGCGGGTGGTACAGGCAAAAGCGCTGGCCGTTGTCGCCGGGCAGAAAGAACGCCTGCGGCAAGGCGGCGCGCGCGCTCGGGCTCATGTGTCCTGCTGGGCCAGCGCCTGCTCCACCAGGTCGCAGAGGCTGCCCACGGTGGCAAACACCGCGCCGTGCAGGTCTTCGTCGCTGAAGGTGATGCCAAAATGGTTCTCAAGGCCGGTGATCAGGGCCAGCACGGCCATGGAGTCGAGCTCGGGCAGGGCGCCGAGCAGCGGCGTATCGCGCTGAAAGCCAGCGCTGCGGCCTTGCAGGCCAAGGGCTTCGTCAAGTACGCGGATGACTTGTGTGGTCAGGTTCATTTCGGAGGCGGCGATGGTGGAATGTCTTGTGCGCTGCGGCTGGATTCTATTGACCCGCAAGAAAAGAGGCCGACCGTCATCCCGGCCAAGGACGAGACTCAGCGCCCACGCTTGCCGGGCATGGGTGTCTGCACCTATTTTGTATAGCGCTCCACGCAATATGTGTGCGCCCTTGGGGTTGTTTCTCCCTCTCCCGCTTGCGGGAGAGGGCAGGGGTGAGGGCGACCAATGCTGGCGCTGCGCCCCGTCACCTCCTCTTCACCAAGGGTGGCGATGGAGCTGAAGCACGCGCCAAACAAGCGTTATGCGCTACTAAAAAAATGTGCAGGTGCCAATGCTTGCCGGGGGCCGGGTAGGGCGATGCCGTAACATCGGCCGCATGTCTTACGCGCCCCATCTCACCAGTGCCATACCCCCGGTGTTGCTGCACCAGCTGCCGCAGCGGGCAGCGGTCTGCTGGCCGACGCGCACCGCCCTGACGGTGGAGGGGCAGCACCTGTCGTATGCCGACTTGCAGGCGCAGATCGAACGCTGCGCCGCCGGCTTGCAGCAGCTGGGGCTGGAGCGCGGTGCGCGCGTGGTGTTGTACCTGGACAAGCGGGTGGAGACCGTGGTGGCTAGCTTTGCCGCCCCGGCAGCAGGGGCGGTGCTGGTGCCGGTGAACCCGCTGCTCAAGCCGACGCAGGTGGCGCATATCCTGCAGGATGCCGGGGCCCAGGTGCTGATCACGTCGGCCGCGCGGCTGGCCAGCCTGGCGCCGGTGCTGGGCGACTGCCCCGACCTGCGGCATGTGCTGTGCTGCGATGGGGATGCGCCGCTGGCGCAGGCGCCTGTGCCTGCAGGCATGGCTTTGCACGCCTGGCATGGGGTGCTGGCCAGCGGCCCGGCTGCGGCGCCCACGGTGCTGGATGGCGACGTAGCCATGATTTTTTATACCTCGGGCAGCACCGGCTTGCCCAAGGGCGTGGTGTTGTCGCACCGCAACCTGGTGGCCGGCGCAACCAGCGTGGCCAGCTACCTGCGCAACCATGCCGAGGACACCCTGCTGGCGGTGCTGCCGCTGTCGTTCGACGCGGGTTTCAGCCAGCTGACCACGGCGTTTCTGGTGGGCGCGCGGGTGGTGCTGCTCAACTACCTGCTGCCGCGCGATGTGCTGCAGGCCATGGCGCGCGAGCGCGTCACCTGCATGACGGCGGTGCCGCCCCTGTACATGCAGCTGACGGCCCTGGACTGGCCCGATGGTGCGGCGCAGCATCTGCGCTACTGGGCCAACACCGGCGGGCGCATGCCGCGCGCCACGCTGCAGCGCATGCGTGCGCTGGCGCCTGGGGCCTTGCCGTATCTGATGTATGGCCTGACCGAGGCCTTTCGCTCCACCTACCTGCCGCCCGACGAGGTGGATCGCCGCCCCGACTCGATAGGCCGGGCCATACCCAACGCCGACGTGCGCGTGCTGCGCGAAGACGGCACGGAATGCGCCGTGGACGAGCCCGGCGAGCTGGTGCACCGCGGCGCCCTGGTCGCACAAGGGTATTGGCGCCGGCCCGACGAGACGGCGCGCCGCTTCAAGCCCTGGCCCGCGGCCTTGCTGGCGGCCACCGGCGACTGGGCCGCGCCCGAGCGTGCGGTGTTCTCGGGCGACACCGTGCGGCGCGATGCCGAGGGCTTCTTGTACTTTGTCGGCCGGCGCGACGAGATGATCAAGACATCGGGCTACCGCGTGAGCCCGACCGAGGTCGAGGAGGTGCTGTACGCCAGCGGCCTGGTGGCCGAGGCGTTGGTGTATGCCAAGCCCGACGAAGCCCTGGGCAGCGCGATTTGCGCGGCCCTGTGGGCGTCGCCCGCGGCCAGCGGTCAGGCGGCGCAGGACGATGTCGCCCTGATGGCGCATTGCCGCCAGCATCTCCCGGTCTTCATGTTGCCCAGGGTGCTGCAGTGGGTGGACAAGCCCCTGCCGCGCAGTCCCAATGGCAAGCTCGATCGCCAACGTTGGATGCAGGATCATGGATCGCTTTGATGCCTCGGGTGCCGAGTTGCGGGTCGGCGGCCTGCCCTTGTCGCGGCTTGCCGAGCGGGTGGGTCAGACGCCTTTTTATGCCTATGACCGGTCGTTGATCGCGGCGCGCATCGCGGCCGTGCGGCTGGTTTTGCCGCCGGGCGTGCGCCTGCACTACGCCATCAAGGCTAACCCCATGGCAGCCCTGGTGGGCTTTCTGTGCCCGCTGGTCGATGGCATGGACGTGGCGTCGGCCGGCGAGCTCAAGCTGGCGCTGGATGCTGGCGCAGACCCGCTGAGCATAGGATTTGCGGGGCCGGGCAAGCGTGCGGCCGAGTTGCGTCAGGCCGTGGCCTCGGGCGTGCTGCTGCATGTGGAGTCGGCGCGTGAGCTGCAACTGCTGGCCAAGGCCGCCCAGGACTTGGGCATGCCCGCCCGCGTGGCGCTGCGCATCAACCCCGACTTTGAGCTGCGCGGCGCCGGCATGCACATGGGCGGGGGCGCCAAGCCGTTCGGCATTGATGCCGAGCAGGTGCCGGCCATGCTGCGATCCATGCACCAGGACGGCGTGGTGTTTGAAGGCTTTCATGCCTACCCAGGCTCGCAGAACCTGCGCGGCGAGGTGATTGCGGAGAGCCTGCGCCGCACCGTCGATATGGTGCTCCGCCTGGCGCAGGACGCACCGGCACCGGTGCGCTATGTCAACCTGGGTGGGGGCTGGGGCATACCGTATTTTCCCGGTGAGCGGCGGCTGGATCTGGCGCCCGTGGCCGAGGCCCTCGCGCAAGCGACGGCGCGCCTGGCGCAGGGCCTGCCGGCGGCAGAGCTGGTGCTGGAGCTGGGGCGATACCTGGTCGGCGAGGCCGGTATTTACGTGGCGCGCGTACTCGACCGCAAGGTCTCGCGCGGACAGGTCTTTTTGGTGACCGATGGTGGCATGCACCACCATCTGGCGGCCTCGGGCAATTTTGGCCAGGTGATCAGGCGCAACTACCCGGTGGCCATAGGAAACCGGCTGCAATCGGCCGAGCGTGAGTCGGCCAGCGTGGTCGGGCCGCTGTGCACGCCGCTGGATGTGCTGGCCGACAAGCTGGAGCTGGCCGTGGCCCAACCTGGCGACCTGGTGGTGGTATTTCAGTCAGGTGCCTACGGTGCGACCGCCAGCCCGCAGACTTTTTTGGGGCACCCGGCTTGCGTTGAAGTGTTGGTGTAAGCAAAAAACCGCGCATTACGTGGTATTGTTTCTTAATGTATCAACATCAATGCCAGCCTGCGACAGCAGCAGACGCATCCGCCTGGTAGCTGGTCACCATGAACGGCAGTGAAAGCACGGTGGTTTACTGGGGCTGGGCTCTGGCTGCTGGGGCCTATAGCCTGATGTCCCTGCGTTTGATTGGCCAGCAGTACCTGGGGGCCGCGGTCAATCGCATTGCCGTGGTCATGCTCGCGGCCTCGGTGCTGACCGTGATCTGGAGCGTCAGCAGCCTGCTGGCGCTCACCGAGTCATCGGCGTGGTGGCTGGGGGCGCAGGCGGCCGATATCTTGCGCTATCTGTGCTGGACGGTGTTTGTCGCCCTGTTCTTCAGGACGAATGCCGGTCAGGCCAACGATGGCTGGTACCGCTGGTGGCCGGGCCTGGTGGTCGTGGGACTGTTCGGCGCCCCGGCGGCGGTGGTCATGATTTACCTGCTGGCGGGGGCCAAGGGGCAGGCTTTTCTGATGGTGTTGCTGGCGATTGCCGGGCTGGTTCTGCTGGAACAGTTGCTGCGCAATGTGCCGGAGGATTCGCTGTGGAGTGCCAAACCCGTATGCCTGGGTCTGGCGGGCACCTTCCTGTTTGACCTGTATGTGTTCTCGCAAGGGGTGCTGTTTCAGGGCATAGACCCTGATGCCCTGAGCGTGCGGCCGTTCGTGCATGCCCTCATGGTGCCCTTGCTGTGGCTGGCGACAACGCGCCATCGCAACTGGATCGCCAAGATCCATGTGTCGCACAAGGTCATGTTTCACTCCGCCACGCTGGTGCTGGTGGGGCTCTACCTGCTGTTCATGGCCAGCGTCGGCTACTACGTGCGCTATTTTGGCGGCGCGTGGGGCGGTGCCCTGCAGCTGGGCCTGGTTTTCGTGGCCGTGGTGCTGGCCATTGGGGTGGCGTTGTCGGGTTCATTGCGCGCCACGCTGCGGGTGTTTCTGGGCAAGCATTTTTTTCGTTACCGCTTTGATTACCGTGAGGAGTGGCTGAAGTTCACGGCCACGCTGTCCAGTCAGGACCACCCTCAGGAAGCCGGCAAGAATGTGATTCGTGGCCTGGCGGACATGCTGGAGAGCCCGGCAGGCGGCTTGTGGCTGCTGCGCCCCGACGACGATCAGTACCGCCAGGCCGCGCGCTGGAATTTGCCCGCCGCTACCGAAACCGTGGACAAGGATGGCGCTCTGCCCGCGTTCATGCGTTCGACTGCCTGGGTGGTCAACCTGGAAGAATGGCGCGCCTACCCTGGGCGCTACCAGCATCTGCGAGTACCCGATTGGCTTGCCGAGTACCCGCAGGCCTGGCTGCTGGTGCCCCTGTGGCACGGCAAGGATTTGCTCGGGTTCGTGCTGCTGGCCAGCCCGCGCACGCCGGTTGAAGTCAATTGGGAGGTGATTGATCTGCTGAAGACGGCTGGCAGGCAGGCGGCGAGCATTCTGGCGCAGATGCAGGCCACCGAGGCGCTGCTTGAATCACGCAAGTTCGAGGCATTCAGCCGGATGTCGGCATTCGTGGTGCACGACCTGAAAAATATCGTGGCCCAACTGTCATTGATGGTCAAAAACGCCAAGCGGTTGCAGAACAACCCGGAGTTTCAGGCCGACATGCTGATGACCGTGGAAAATTCGCTGGAACGCATGCGCCAGCTGATGCTGCAACTGCGCGAGGGGGCGTCTTCTGGCGCAGCCGCCGTGGGCGTGGACCTGGGCAAGATTGCCGAGCGCCTGGCCGCCAATGCCCTGCGCCGCGGGAGGATGGTTGAAGTGGACGTTTCGTCACAGGTTTTTACCCGTGGACACGCCGATCGTTTGGAGCGCATCATCGGCCATCTGGTTCAAAACGCGCTGGAGGCCACAGGTGCCACCGACCGTGTCTGGATTCGGGTCGATCGCTATGGCAGTCATGCACGCGTCGAAGTCGGCGACGAGGGCCATGGCATGAGCGAAGAATTTGTCCAGACGCGGTTGTTCAAGCCTTTTCAGACCACTAAGGAAGCTGGCATGGGCATTGGCACCTACGAGAGTTTTCAGTATGTGCAGGAGCTCGGGGGCAAGCTCTCCGTGGACAGCCAGGTCGGCAAAGGAACGGTGGTGGGGCTGTTGCTGCCATTGATTGAAATCAGTCGCGATTCCGATTTACACCTATAGGAGAGGGACGGCATGAGTGCGGAGAAGTTGCAGCCCTTGTTGGTTGTCGAGGACGACCTGGCGCTGCAAAAGCAGATCAAATGGTCGCTCGACGGCTATGAGTCGGTCTTGGCCAATGACCGCGAAAGCGCCATGGCGCAGTTGCGCCGGCATGGCTCGCCAGTAGTGACCATGGATCTGGGCCTGCCCCCGGATGCGGACTCGGTGTCCGAGGGCTTCAAGCTGCTGGAACAGATACTGGCGGCGGCGCCAGACACCAAAGTCATCGTGCTCACGGGGCAGAACGGCCAGGCGAACGCACTCAAGGCCGTGGCCATGGGTGCCTATGACTTTCTGGCCAAGCCCTTCGAGCCGGAAGTGCTCAACCTGTGCGTGGAACGCGCCTTCAGGATGCACGAGCTGCAGGCCGAGAACAAGCGGCTGCAGGCCTTGCAGGCGTCGGACGCCATCGCGGGACTGATCACACGCGACCCGCAGATGCTGCGCGTGTGCCGCACCATCGAGAAGGTGGCGAATACGAATGCCTCGGTGATGCTGCTGGGCGAGAGCGGCACGGGCAAGGAGGTGCTGGCCCGGGGGCTGCACCAGCAGTCCAACCGCAGCAATGGCAGCTTCGTGGCCATCAACTGCGCCGCCATTCCTGAAAACCTGCTCGAAAGCGAGCTGTTTGGCTATGAAAAAGGCGCCTTCACCGGTGCCGCCAAGACCACACCGGGCAAGATCGAGACGGCGCATGGGGGCACCCTCATGCTCGACGAAATAGGCGATATGCCCATGCCGCTACAGGCCAAGCTGCTACGTTTTTTGCAAGAGCGTGTGGTCGAGCGCGTGGGCGGACGCCAGGGCATTGCCGTGGATGTGCGCGTGGTCTGTGCCACGCACCAGAACCTGGCGCAATGCATCAAGGATGGGCGCTTTCGCGAAGATCTGTATTACCGCCTGGCCGAAATCGTGGTCGAGATACCACCGCTGCGTCAGCGGGTGGGCGATGCGGCGCTGCTGGCCCATGCCTTTGCCCGCCGTTTTGCACAGGAGCATGGACGCAGCCTGACCCTGGCCGATGATGCTCTGCGCGCGATCGAGGCCCATCCATGGCCGGGCAACATCCGTGAGCTGGAAAACCGTATCAAGCGCGCCACCATCATGGCCGATGGCAGCCAGATCACCGCACTCGATGTCGGCTTCACGGATGCCGACGGGGTGGACGATGACCGCTCGCTGGACTTGCGCGTGATCCGCGAGGCGGCTGAGCAGCGTGCCGTGCTGGCAGCGTTGGCGCGTACCGATGGCACCGTTGCCAAGGCTGCCGAACTGCTCGGTGTGAGTCGGCCCACGCTGTACGACCTGATGCATCGCTTGGGCCTAAAGACTTAAGAAACCGGTTCCCTGTGAAGGACAACATGATGATGAAGATGCCTATTTCCCGCAGTGCTTTCCCGTCCGCTACCCTGGCAATCGCCTTGCTGGTGTCGGCCTGCGGTGGAGACAATCCCGATACCCTGGTTACATCGGCGCAGGACTACCTGAATCGACAGGACGCACCAGCGGCCATCATCCAGCTCAAGAACGCCTTGAAGGAGCGCCCTGATTTCATCAAGGCACGCCTCATGCTGGGCCAGGCCTTGCTTGCCACTGGTGACGCTCAGGGCGCTGAAACCGAATTCAAGAAGGCGCAGGATCTGGGTGCACCCGCCGACGAAATCGTGCCGCAGCTGGTACAGGCTCTGATGCAGGCCAGGCAGTTTGACAAGGTCACCAACGACTACGCGAGCAAGCAGCTGAGCGGGGAAGAGGCGCAGGCCAATCTCAAGACCAACGTGGCCATTGCATGGCAGCGCCAGGGCCAGCAGGACAAGGCGCGTGAGAGCCTGAACGAGGCGCTCAAGGCCAAGCCCGATTACGCACCCGCCTTGCTGGAGCTGGCGCGCACCAGCGCCTTGTCCGGCGATATCGAAGCCGCTCTGGTCGGGTTGGACAAGGTGCCGCGGCAGTCCTCTGCAGGGGCTGAGGCACGCAAGCTGCGTGGCGACCTGTTGCTGTACAGCAAGCGTGACATGGCTGGCGCGTTGGCGGCTTACCAGGAATCGCTGCAGGTCAATCCGGCCTACAAGGAAGGGCAGGCCGCAATCATCGAACTGCTGCTGGTACAGGGCAAGGTCGATGACGCCGAGAAGGCTTTGCAGGTACTGGTGAAGGAGGCCCCCGGCCGGGTGCCCACCTTGTATCTGGAGGCCATGCTGGCCTATACCAAAAAGGACTTCAAGACGACACAGGAAAAAATACAGAACCTGTTGCGGCTGGCTCCCGAGAGCTACCGTGGCTTTGAACTGGGTGGTATGGCGGAGCTGCAACTGGGCTCCATGGTTCAGGCCGAGGCGATGTTGTCCAAGGCTCTGCAACTGAACCCCGGCTTGGCCATGGCGCGCCGCGGCCTGGTGACGACAAATATACGCCTGGGGCGGCTGGATAATGCCGTGGCCCTGCTGCCCGAGGAGCCAAAAGACGGGAAAGACGGCAACTCTGACCCAGCCCTGCTGGCTCTGGCTGGGCAGGTGTACATGTTGCGCGGAGATATTGATCGTGCGCAGCGCTACTTTGCCCGTGCCTCCAGCCTGGACCCCAAGGATCCCGCGAAGCGCACCTCATTGGCGCTCAGTCATCTGGCGGCTGGCCAGGGCGACACGGCGATAGGCGAGCTGCAGAACATTGCCGCATCCGACGAGGGTGTGGTGGCCGACATGGCACTGATCAACACCCTGCTGCGGCAGGGCAAGACCGATCAGGCCTTGAAGGCCATAGATGCGCTGCAGAAAAAACGCCCGGCCGACGTGGTGCCGCCCTTCCTGCGCGGACGCGCGCTGCTGCAAAAGGGCGACAAGGCCGGCGCACGCAAGGCCATGGAGCAGGCGCTGCAGATCGATGGCAACTACTTCCCCGCCGTTGGCGTTTTGGCCGTCATAGACAACGCCGAGAAGCGCCCCGATGAGGCTCGCGCGCGGCTGGAGGCCGCCATCAAGCAGCAGCCGGCCAACATCCAGGCCTACCAGCTGCTGCTGGAGCTGCGTGCCGCCCATGGCGCAGACAAGGCCGAGCTGACCGGCATTCTGCGCCGCGCCGTCGACGGCGCGCCCAACAACCCAGTACCGCGCCAGATGCTGGCCGAGCATTACCTGCGCACCGGTGAGCCCAAGGAAGCCCTGACGGTGGCACAGAACGCAACCGCCGCTCTGCCCGACAACATGCAGCTGCTGGACGTGCTTGGGCGCGCCCAGCTCGCCAATGGCGAGCACAACCAGGCCCAGTCCAGCTTCAACCGCATGGCGGCGCTGCAGCCCAAGTCACCGCTGCCGTATCTGCGCATGTCCAGTGCTCACCTGGTGGCTGGCGACCAGGCCGCCGCCGCCGAAAAACTGCGCAAGGCGCTCGAGATCACCCCCAACCTGCTGCAGGCCCAGCAAGGCCTGGCCAGCCTGGCCATGGCGGCCAACAAGCCCGACGAAGCACTGGCCATCGCCCGCACGGTGCAAAAGCAACGCCCCAAGGAGGCGGCCGGCTACATCCTCGAAGGCGAGATCCAGGCCGCGGGCAAGGCCTGGGACAAGACCATCGACGCCTATCGTGCGGGCCTGAAGCAGGTCGACAACCCCGAGCTGGCCGTGCGCCTGCACAGCGCGCTGCAGAGCGCCGGCAAGAAGGCGGATGCCGACCGCTGGGCCGCGGACTGGACACGCAGCCACCCCAAGGACGCCAGCTTCCCCTTCTACCTGGGCAGCCAGGCCCTGAGCCGCAACGAGTTGCCCGAGAGCCTGCGCCAGTTCGAGCGCACGCTGACACTGCAGCCGGACAACGCCATCGCCCTGAACAACCGCGCC
>Ga0209369_1000204_pt1 | contig 123103 bp, 116 predicted proteins | sample EBPBio142010_DNA_FD_185865 | JGI IMG/M metagenome (GOLD analysis project Ga0209369, IMG submission 185865) | Wastewater treatment Type I Accumulibacter community from EBPR Bioreactor in Madison, WI, USA - Reactor 1_10/4/2010_ DNA (SPAdes)... | ecosystem: Engineered > Bioreactor > EBPR >...
CTCGTCACCGAGGACACCCTTGCTCTTGGCTAACGGTTGGCACTACCAGCCCCCGTATCGGACTTGCACCGACTAGAGTGCGCCCATGCTGGGCGCACTGTAAAAGGGAGCTGTCGCGATTTGCGGCAACTCCCTATTTTGTTTTAGCCTTTAATTTAAGTCTTTAATTGATCCGCTACTGGACCTTGATTTTAACTTTGTTTTCTTCTAATACAGCCTTAAGCAAATGGCCTTCCTCTATCAGTTTTCGGATATAGAGCTCTGCAATCTCGTCCTCGATAAGCCTTTGGATGGTTCTTCGAAGCGGTCTTGCACCATATTTATCATCAAAGCCTTCTTTAAGGATTAAGGCTTTTACTTCATCCGTCACTTCAAGCGACATCTTCTTATCTCTAACCTCACCCGCCACTTCCTTAATCTGAAGGTCGACGATTTGTCTCAGCTCTTCTTCAGAAAGGGCTTTAAATACGATGATATCGTCGATGCGGTTGAGGAACTCTGGTCTAAAGGTTTCGCGAAGCATTTCCCTGATGGTGAGCTCCATTTTACGCTCTTGCTCACTACCGAATCCGATTCCCGTGGATTTTAGGTTGGTGCCGACATTAGAAGTCATGATGATCACCGTGTTCTCAAAAAACACGGTACGTCCTTGACCATCGGTCAGTCGACCATCCTCTAAAATTTGAAGCAAGATATTAAATACATCCGCATGCGCCTTCTCGATTTCATCTAACAGGATGACGGAATACGGCTTTCTTCTGACCTTTTCAGTGAGCTGTCCACCTTGCTCATAACCGACATATCCTGGAGGCGCACCGATCAATTTAGAAACCGTATGCTTTTCCATGAATTCGGACATGTCCACGCGAATAATGGCATCCTCAGTACCGAAAAGCTCTTCGGCTAAGGTTTTCGCCAGCTCTGTCTTTCCGACCCCTGTAGGTCCTACGAAGATAAATGATGCCGGCTTACGCTTTTTCCTAAATCCTGAACGGTTACGTCTAACGGCTTTAGAAATCGCTTCCACTGCAGAATGCTGGCCGATCACGCGTTTATGAAGTCGACCTTCAAGCGCGATGAGCTTCTCAGCCTCTTCCTCTGTGATGCGATTTACAGGGATTTTAGTCCAGGCTTCGATGACATAAGCCACATCCTCCACGGTAAGCGCCACATGTCCGCTGGACTGTTTGATCTGTTCAATTTTCTCAGCCAGTCTAAGCGCTTCCACTCTCAGCTCGGCAGACAGCTCATAGTCCCCATCTGCAGTGGCCTGAGCACGATCCGCTTCAAGCTTCTCAAGCTCATCCTCAAGCGCTTTAACCTCAACTAGACCATGGTTTTTTAGATTCGCACGAGAGCCAGCCTCATCGATGACGTCGATGGCCTTGTCCGGTAAAAACCGGTCTGTGATATACCGATCGGACATCCGAACAGCTGCATCGATTACCTCATCTGAAATCGCAACCTTATGGAAGTCCTCATAATAATCCTTGATGCCCTTTAATATCTCGATACTGTCCTCGATGTTAGGCTCATCCACCACAACTGGCTGGAATCTTCTCTCCAGAGCTGCATCCTTCTCGATATGCTTACGATACTCGTCTAAGGTCGTCGCGCCGATGATTTGAACCTCACCTCTCGCAAGCGCAGGCTTGAGAATATTTGCAGCATTCATGACGCCACCATGAACCTCGCCAGCACCCATGATGTTATGCACCTCATCGATAACGAGGATGATGTTGCCATGCTTTGAAGCCTCTGTAATAATGGCTTTCATCCGCCCCTCAAACTGGCCTCTAAACTGTGTTCCCGCCACGATGGCCGTCATGTCGAGCAGGTAAATCTCTGTATCCAGAAGCTTTTCTGGCACTTGCTTTTCCACGATTCTGACCGCCAGCCCTTCTGCGATGGCCGTCTTACCCACGCCAGGCTCGCCTAAAAGCAACGGGTTGTTTTTACTTCTTCGATTTAAAATCTGAACCACGCGATCGATTTCGCGATTTCTTCCGATAATGCGGTCGATTTCGCCCTTTTCTGCCTTCTCGATCAGGTTAGCGCCATATTTTTCAAGTGTTTTCAGCTTCAGCTTTTTATGCTTTTTATGTCCCTTCGAAGCATGAGCATCTGCCTCATCCTCCAAGTCCTCTTCGTCCTCTTCCAAATCGTAGTCTTCATCTGCTTCGTCATCATAGGCATCCACATCTGAATCCTCATCGTGGTCGCCCTGCTCATAATTCATGAACTGCATAAAAGGACTGTCTTCATCCTGTGATGCCTTGTCGAACAAACGGTTCATCTGCTTAGACAGGTTGTCCATCTCTTCTGGGCTTAGGTTTATTTGATTCATTATTTCATCCATGACCGGATAGCCCTTTTTCTGAGCACATTCGAGGCATAAATCCACATACTCGGTTTTACCATTTTCGATTTTGGCGGTCCGCATCATCGCGACATTTTTATTACATTCTGAGCACTTTTTCATAATCCCCACTCGCTTTATGTTAATTTTCTGATAATCAATGTTTTGGTATATTCCATTATAACCCATGTTCGTTGCATTTTAAGACCTCAATTGTAAAATTTTTTATAACTTGTCTTTTCCCTGTCAACTGGGTAAACTGTTAGTATCTAAAAATCTTCTATTTTAGGAGGGTGCCAATGGACGCGCATCTTAAAAAAATCATGCACGAGAAAGTACATCACACCATCGCAGGACTTAAAAAGAACAACATCAACGGCTATTTCGTCACATCGATCGAGGACCTTCAAACTAAAATCAAAGAGCTGATTCCAGCTGAAGGCACCATCGCAGTGGGCGGGTCCCAAACGCTTTTTGAGACGGGCACCCTCGACTTTTTAAGATCACAGTCCTATCATTTTTATGACCGATACGCACCAGGTTTAACCGCTGCAGACCTTAAAGAAATCCACCGGAAAGCGTTTACGGCTGATGCCTATCTCTGTAGCGTCAATGCCGTCACAGAATCCGGCGAGCTCTATAGTGTCGACGGTTCCGGGAATCGCGTTGCTGCCATGATTTATGGACCTGATAAAATTATCGTCGTCGCAGGTTACAATAAAATCGTTAAGAATCTCCCCGATGCCATCACGCGAAACAGAGAGATTTCCGCACCTGCCAATAACGTGAGACTGAACACAGGAACCCCCTGCATCCACACGGGTAGCTGCATCGACTGTAAGACGCCTTCGCGAATCTGCTGTGCCTATGTGACCATCGGTTTTCAAAGAGACCCAAATCGCATCCACGTCATCTTCATTGATGGTGAATACGGTTACTAATCAGAATCCACACCGTAAAAAAGCTCCTGCCAAAACGGCAAGAGCTTTTATTCTTAGTGGTCTATTATAAGTTCTTCAATTCATCAGACTTCATGACGCGCTCGACGATGACTTTATCGCCTTCCCAGTAGAGAATAAGTGCCATAGGTCCTGTAACGAGCAAGCATGCTTCATCAGAAGCAGTGTCGATACGATCAAGATTTTCAGCAACTGCCTTAAAGATGGCTTCTTCTGAAAATGGCAAGTCTTCAGTCTGTTCTATCTGTACTTTTAATATATTCTCGTCCATATGTCCTCCTAAAACCTCATGACCTTATTTTACATTAAAATGTTTGAGAAGGATATAGGTTTTTGTGTTACTTCTTGAAAATCCCAAGTGGCTTACCCACTGGGAGGAATGTTCTACCAAACGTATGGTTGAGAACGTTTGCAGCCGAGCCATAGAAGCCCACTAACGCGATAAAGAACTCACTCCATGCTGCAAGCTCGTGTCCTGCTTCGATGCCCCAAATCGTGCTAAGCGATAAGCCGATAAATAAGAAGTCGATGAGGACGAAAATGATGATTAATACCTTATTGGTTTCAAGTGAACCCAGTGTCATATAAAGTGAGAAGATCAAGTAGCCTAAGAATGCGAAACCGAGCTGCTTAGGATCTGCTGCCGCCTTCATGGCTTCTCCGAAAAGGCCGTTGTTGGTCATCCATGTCATCGCCACAGCGAGCCAGAAAAGGGCGTAACCACCAAATGCAGTTGCACCGAAGACATTCCCTTTTTTCGCATCGTTTACACAAGCATAGATTTGCGCCATAGCACCTAAGAAGATCGCCCATGGTACCAGCAGTGAAGTGCCCGATGTCCAACCTAACTTTTGAGTCGATGCCACGAATGTGATCATTGCCAGACCGAAAAGGCCTAATGCCGACGGATCAGCGGTATAAATTTTTCTTTCATTCTGTTCCAATGTTTTTCCCTCCGATTGATAATTAATTAACTTTAATGCAATCCCAACCTAGATTATCATAAATAAATCGGAACTTCAAGAACATGAATAAAACGTCTGATTTGACATTATTCGGGTAATAATATAATAATAGATAAATACTTGTGGAAATTATTTAGGAGGTTCTTATGAAAATAGCCGCATTTCTCGATATAGATGGCACACTCTATCGCAACTCATTAATGATAGAGCACTTTAAAAAAATGGTGAAGTACGAGATAATCGACCCAGCCCTCTGGCACACCAGCGTGAAGAACGCCTTTATCGAATGGCGTAAGCGCGTGGGGGAATATGACGACTATATGCTGGAGCTGGTGAACATCTATTACGAAGCCCTTAAAGGAAGACGGGCGGCCGACCTTGAATTCCTTTCAAACCAAGTGATTTCACTTCATGGCGATATCGTTTATAAGTATACCCGAAGCCGTATTTTATGGCATAAATTACAGGGGCATAAGGTGTTTTTCATCTCAGGCAGCCCTGAGTTCCTCGTGGAAAAGATGGCGGAAAAATACCATATCGACGGTTTTAGAGGGACTGGCTATCTCACGGATTCAGAGGGCAAATTCACTGGAGAAGTGGTGCCTATGTGGGACTCCGAAAGCAAAAACAAGGCGATAGACGCTTTCGTTAAGGAATACGACCTCGACTTGTCTGAGAGTTACGCATATGGCGATACAAATGGTGATTTTTCCATGCTGTGCCGTGTCGGACATCCGGTGGCCATCAATCCGGCGAAAGAGCTCCTGCTCAATATCAAATCCACACCGGAACTGGTGAAAAAAGCCACCATCATCATCGAACGCAAGGATGTGATCTACGAACTGGATGCCGGTGTGAAAATCATCCGGGAAGACCAGCTTAATATATAGGATAGACGTCTTTTCTAAGCTGTTTGATGACCGGAATCTGCTCTCTGATGAGCGTTACTTCATCAAGGTCGATTTCACCTAGCAAGTAGCCTTCTGAATCATCCAGTCTTCCGATAACATCGCCCCACGGATCCACCACGATGGAGTTGCCATAAGAAATATATCCCAGAGAATAATCCCTAGCGGGGGCACATCCCACGGTAAAGACTTGATTATCCACGGCTCTGGAGCGGAACAACAGCTCCCAGTGTGCTGGTCCTGTGGTCATGTTGAAGGCTGCAGGGTAAATGATGATTTGCGCACCCTTTGATACCATCGCGCGCGCCAGCTCAGGGAACCTAATGTCATAGCAGATGGCGATGCCGATTTTTCCGTACTCCGTGTCGAAAACCGTAATGCCGTCGCCAGGCGCGATGGTTTCAGACTCTTTATAATACTGGCCATTTTCTATATTGATATCGAACAAATGGATTTTACGATGCTTCGCAATTTGATTCCCATTGGGGTCAAACGCATATGAGGTGTTATATACCTTGTCGTGATCGCGCTCTGGAATAGAGCCGCCGACGAGGTATATTTTTTTCTCGCGCGCAATTTCCTGTAGCTTCATCCAAGTCTCGCCGCCTTCAGGCTCAGCATAGTTTGGAAAGCGATGGGTCTCATAGGGGCAATTGAACATCTCAGGTAAAACGATGACATTTGCGCCTTGATCCGCCAAGTTCGCGATGTTCTCCATGGCCTTCTTTATAGAAAGCGATTTGTCCCTATAGGTGATCATTTGTATTAAACCTAGTTTAAATTTTCTACTCATCCCAGTTCTCTCCATTCATGATTCTCTTCACCATTTCATCCAAGTTGCCATCCACTTCCGGACGCTCCTGTACGGCGATTCGATCCGTATTATCATAGGTCAAATGTTGTATTAGTGGCATTCTCAAATTATCGAAGACCAATTTAAGTGTGATTTCCGGTCCTATAAACTGGTGCTCATAACGTCTAGCACCTCCCACTGATAGGATGTAACCTTGCTTTTGCGCTCGGTTCACCACATCCACGAAGGGACGCTTGTGCTCAAAGTCACATATAAAAAGCATCTGTAAGCGGTCCACCAATACCTTCAGTTTACTGCTTACGCCATTAAAATAGACGGGGGTTGCAAACACGACGGTTTTCGCCTTCTTTAAGAGCGCGTACACGTTCGTCATATCATCATTGATCACGCAAGCGCCCCAGTGATCCTTGCAGTATGCGCAGTCCAAGCAATGCTTGATATTCAGACGATTGATGTCGATGACCTCATTAGAAACCTGATGGTGGTTTAGGCGTTCCCGTAATTGATTGATCAGGTAAGCGGAGTTGCCATTTGCGCGATGGCTCCCCATGATCAATAAGACCTCAGGTGAATTTTCTGATTGCTTCTCTGATTGCTTCTCTGATTGCTTCTCTGATTGATTTTCTCTATTCATCAAATTATTTTCCTTTTGAATTTCTCATGTCTACTAAAAGATGGAGCTGATCACAGATGGCTTTAGATCCTGTGATCACGTTGTATTTGTCATCTTCTTCACTACACCAAAATGTTCCGCCGGCTTCCTCAATCATGAGCCTACCAGCTGCCAAATCCCACTTCGCTAGCCTCAGTTCCCAGTACGCGTCATAGACGCCAGCCGCCACGAGACATAAGTCGTATGCTGCTGCACCGAGGCGTCTGATGCCCTTTACCAGAGGTATCATAACCCTCGCATTTTCGGCGTTATTATTCTCCGCTGTTGCACGGTCGTATGGAAATCCTGTGGCGAGAACTGATCGATTTAAAAGGGATTCCGTAGAGCACTTTAGTGGCTGCTCGTTCCAGTAAGCGCCTCTTCCTCTTTCAGCCACATAGAGTTCATCGAGCATCGGCACATACACGACCCCAAACTCAGGCAAATCGTTTTTCCATCTGGCGATGGAGACAGCGAAAATGGGATGGCCGACGGAAAAATTAGTCGTCCCGTCTAAAGGGTCGATGATCCATTGGAACTCCGAATGGTTTTCCGTATCATGGGGCTGTATCCCCTGCTCCTCGGACAGGATCCTATCGTCTGGGAACAGCTGCTTTAGGCGCTGTACGATCAAAGCATCACATGCGAGGTCCACCTCTGTGACCATGTCCACAGCTGTGCTTTTCGTCTCCACCATGAGTCCAGTTTTTCGATAGCGCTCCTTCTGAAGTGCGCCTGCTTCCTTAGCCAGTGCGATTACAGGTTCATATATTGAATTGATTTTCGTCATTATAGACTCCATTTATTTTTTTCGTGACGCCGCCGGTAATTATACAATTTCTCAATTAAATGATACACCGTTTAAAGCCCCATGGGAATGTTAAAGTTAAACATTTTGTAAAGGATGAAGAAATATGTTTAAAGCGTTTCAAATGGGCTAATTATACACTGTAATGAATTTTAGGAGGTTATCATGAGAGACCATATTACCATGGGAGGAAATCCCATTACTTTATTAGGCAACGAAGTTAAGGTTGGCGACCAGGCACAATCCTTTAAAGCAGTGAAACCCGATATGACAGAGTTCGATTTTTCAGAGCTGGATGGAAAGATTAAAATCATCAGTGTCGTTCCATCAGTGGACACGCGCATCTGTGAGTTCCAAACGATCCGATTTAACGAAGAAGCAACTAAAAATCCTGATGTCCACGTGATCACCATCAGCGTCGATCTTCCTTTTGCACAAAAGCGTTTTTGCGCCACTAACGGCATCGATAATGCCATCGTCGTCTCAGACCACCGCGCACTGGATTTCGGCCTTAAATATGGCTTCGCCATCGATGGCCTTAGACTTCTTGCACGTGGAATCGTCGTCGTAGATGATAAAAATACTGTGCGCTATGTGGAATACGTGAAAGAAGTGGGCTCACACCCTGATTATGATAAGGTTTTGGATTTCGTAGCGCAGTTATAGACATTTTTATAACCGTTCCATCACGCATCCTCAACTGAATACTGAATCAAAAATAGCTGTCGCAATGATCACTCATTTTGACAGCTTTTTTATTTCGGTGGACCATTATCTAAATAAAAATAAGGGGACGAGGATTGGAACGAGCGTCGATAAAATCAAGCCCGTCGAAAATGATAAAATGGCCGTTTCACTGTTGGTGTTTTGTGAGATAATCGGTAGGGTCGTGTCCATGGCCGTGGCACCTGCTGGCGAAATGGCTTCGATGAAGCCGATACGCTTCGCGATGATGGGAATCAAGGCGATGGCGAAAACCTCCCTCATGACATTCGTCAAAAATGCCAACACTGAAAGCTCCGATGAATAGGGAGCGATGATAATCGAGGAAAGTGTGTACCAACCCATTCCGGATCCGATTGCCCCCGATTCATTAAGCGGGTAGCCCAGGAACGTTCCCACCATAATGGCACCAAGCAAGCTTCCCACAGCGATGGCGATGGGAACCACGAAGAACAGCACACCCGTGCGTTTGATGTCTGAAAATACATTTTTATTTTTTCCGATGTCAATACCGACGAAGAACAGAAGCAAACAAAGACCGACGGTCAGTAGCGTATCCGTGGTGGCATAAAGCGTGTCAGGTAAAGCCAGCCCCACCAGTGTCCCTGCGATGACCGCTAGGATGATTTTGAACGTCATCTACTTCACCGCCTTTCTGTTAAAGACCTTTAGCATCAAATGAACCGTTAACACACTGCCTATAATGGTGAAAATCCCGAAAAGGATCGCATGAAGCCCGATTTGCGCGAAGGCATCTAACACGCGATCATCCATGCCGATTCTAAGCCCCATTACAAATAATAGAACAAATAGACAGGCAAGCTGAAGCTTATCGATTTTATTGCTGAGACCCTGGTGAATCCACCCTTTGTAACTTAAAAATCCGCCCACGATCAATAAGGCCAAATATAGTAATATACTACTCATCTTTTTCATCCTTTATCGGCACTATGCCTTCGTAATAAATAAATCCATCTTCCTTTAATCTCACCTTTACAGGCATCATTTCAACGCCCATTCGTTTAGCGCGGTAAAATGTCTCGTAGAATTTGGGATCCGTATCGCGTTTTGGTTCAAAAAGGTTTGCCTCACTCAAAATGAGAATTAGCACACCTGCGCGATCGCCAGATTCGACGATTTGAATCAGCTCTTCCAAATGCCGTACCCCTCTTACGGTTGGGGCATCTGGAAACTGAGCGAGTCCGTCCACCGATAGGGAGCAACCTTTCACTTCAACCCATATTTGACGCCCTTCTTCCACCTCGGTCGCATAAAAATCGATTCGGGAGTGTCCATATTTTGCCTCAGGTTTAATGTTCTGAAAGCTACCGAAGGGATTTAACGCTTCATTTCTTAAAATCGCTTCAGCAATATATCGGTGATAACCCGAATGAACCATTACATACTCCCCATCCTTCGCAGCAGCAATCATGTCCCAATCCGTTTTACGGGTGTCACTCTTTGCATATTTAACAAGGCACTGATTCCCAGGGTAAAGTAGTTCCTTTAACCGTCCAGGATCATGGACGTGGACCCTTTCCTCAACCCCCTGAATCACGACATCCGCAAGGTATCGATTAGGGCGTGCTCTGAATTCGCCAGGTAGTAGCGCATCAATTTTTATAAGTGGATCGTGCATCAGGTTACCTCCCGTAGAAGTGCTTCAACATGGCTGACGTAGCTTTTGATGTCGTACTTTCTTTCGAGACCCGCAGCATTCATGTATCTTATTTTACCAAATATGGCGCGTTCCTGCCATGGTCGATCATGTTTACCAAAACACCAGGCGATGCCAGCATAGCCATTTGGATCTCTTCCATCCAGTTGGTATTTATCATTTAAAGTGCACAGCCGTTCAAAGGCTTCCTCAGGCGTACGAGACCACTCGATGACCTTTTTCCCCCAGTACATGCGCATGGTGTTATGCATATGACCTGTTTTCACCATCTCCATTTGCGCTGCGTTCCAGTAAGGATCATGGGTCAACCCCTTCTCAAGCACCTCGAGGGGATAAAGGAAATCGCGCTTATCATTACGATGATGGTCTAAGGTCTCATAAGCCCAAGCTGGCAAAAAATCCTTTAATGCTTTTATCCGTTCTCCAGCATAGTAGACATAGTTGAATGCAAGCTCTCGCCTCACCACGAGCTGTTCCACGAAGGCATCCGCCTTAATGCCACGATTAAAAAGCTTATTTAAGATCGTGACTGGTGAAAGCTGTCCAAAATGTAAGTACGGACTCAGTCTGGAAGTGCCACTGACGGCTGGGTCAGACTGTGCTTGATCGTACTTATAAATCCCATCTGCTAAAAAGACATCCAGATGGCGCATCGCCTCCTGCTCACCGCCGATAAATACCTCGCTCTTTGGTAGTCGCTCCAAATCCGGACAGTAATCGTCTAAAAAGGCACGAATCTCGTCTAACGGTAGCGAACCGAATGCGATTGATTCCGAAATTTTACCCAATGACTTTTCCAGTGGTTGGTGGTGAACGGGTGTAAGATACGTGTGTATTTGCTTCATGATTGAGGGTCTAATGGCGTAGGCTGCATAAGCTTCGCGATTATAGGCGACGTTTACCGGAACCACCACATTTGTCTCCACCTCATACGTGTCACAATCCAGTTTCTGGACTAACGCTTCACGGAGCTCTCGCTCGAAAACCCCATAAGCAAAGTCCATCACAACCGCTTTTGCCTTTTCAGACATTTCGGATATGATTTTTACAGGATCTCCCACCTTTAGTGAAAACCCGATGCCCATCTGCTCTAGCATTGGCTTCAGGCATTTAATCCCTTCCAGCATAAACTGATAGTGGCGTGTATTACCTCCTGGAAATCTAGGGATCACGACGAAACTCACCACTAGAGGTACCTCCAGTTGGTTGGCAAGTGCTATCGCATACGCCAGTGCATGATTATCAGTGATGCGCTGTGCACCTTGCATCCAGTAGAGCACATATTCACCCTGTGGGCGTATGCCCTTATGAAGCCTTCGATTGATACGATTTTCGTGAATCATCTGAACACCTCAAAAATTAGTTCAAGTTGTATACGCATACTGTATACACATATGCTACAATATAATACGGACCCATTATATCAACAATGGGTGATTAGCGTCAACTAACGTTCATTCGCAAGGAGGAAACATGTCACCTTTTAAGCCTAAGTTTTTTACAACCATAAAAAACTACTCGAAAGATCAATTTCTCGGCGATTTGACCGCAGGTATTATCGTGGCCATCATCGCTTTACCCCTATCAATCGCCCTCGCCATCGCGTCAGGAGTCTCTCCTGAAAAAGGCTTGCACACAGCGATTATCGCCGGTTTTCTGATCTCCTTTTTAGGGGGAAGCCGTGTACAAATCGGTGGTCCAACAGGTGCCTTTATGGTCATCGTTTATGGAATCGTCACCGAGTTTGGCGTAGATGGTTTAATCATGGCCACCATGATGGGAGGCGTCATGATGATTGCCATGGGGCTATTAAAGCTCGGCGGGGTCATCAAATTCATCCCTCACCCGATTACAACCGGCTTTACCAGTGGTATTGCTGTGACCATATTCTCTTCACAGATCAAAGACTTTTTCGGTCTCACCACAGAAGCATTACCAGCTGAGTTTCTTGAGAAATGGCACATTTACATCGGTGCTTTTCACACGTTCGACATGACTACCGTCATCATCGGATTAGTTGCACTGGGCATTATCGTCTTTTGGCCTAAGCGTTTCAGTAAAATTCCTGGCTCGCTTATCGCATTGGTGGTCACCACTTTAATCGTACAGCTGGGTAACCTCGATGTGATGACCATCGGTGGGAAATTTGGTGAGCTTTCTTCCGCTTTTCCGACACCTCAGCTTCCTGCTTTTAGCATAGAAAAAATGACCATGCTCATCGGACCTGCATTTACCATCGCACTCTTAGGTTCCATCGAATCACTGCTTTCTGCTGTGGTGGCTGACGGTATGATTGGTGGCCGTCACCGCTCAAACACAGAATTGATCGGCCAAGGCATCGCCAATGTCGCTTCCGGATTATTTGGTGGTATTCCTGCCACAGGTGCCATCGCAAGAACCGTCGCTAACATTAAAAATGGCGGAACAACACCAGTCGCAGGTATGACACATGCGGTGGTCCTTTTGTTGATCATGTTGCTCTTTATGCCACTGGCTCAAATGGTGCCATTAGCTTCACTCGCTGCCATTCTAATGGTGGTGGCCTATAATATGAGCGAGTGGCGTGAATTTATCTCCTTATTGAAATCACCAAAAAGCGACGTCACCGTGCTATTGATCACCTTCTTCATAACAGTTCTCGTGGACCTCGTTATGGCCATCGAGATTGGGATGGTGTTGGCTGCACTTTTATTTATGAAGCGTATGGCCGATGTCACCGAGGTCAGTGAGCTTACACGTGATACGGCCGAAGAGGACGATAGCTTCACTCCGAAATTTGATCGTTCTTTACTGCAGAGACTTCCTCAGCATATTCAAGTTTATGAAATCAATGGCCCCCTCTTTTTCGGCGCAGCCGACAAATTCTTAGAGGTCATCAACGAAGTGGATGGGACGACACAAACCATGATTCTCAGACTTAGGAATGTTCCTGCCATGGACGCCACTGCTGTACACGCATTAAAGCGCTTTATTAAAGCCTGTCATAAGCATAAAATCAAAATCCTGTTGTCCGGTTTAAAGCCTCAACCCTATGAGGTGCTAAGCAAGGCAGGCGTCATCGATACGATCGGAGAAGAACACATCTTCGAGCACTTCGAAGCAGCGCTCGCTTTTGCAGAGAATCGCCACTACGAATTGGCATCAAAGCCGTTCACACCTGTATAAATAATTTAGGAGAAACTATGACTGAACTGAAGCTCCATGAAAAACACCTTGAAAAGTATAAAAGTGGCTATCCACTCATCTTCAAAGAAGCTGTCATCGGTTATCAGCTGATTGAATCTTCTGGTCTAGAAGAAGGATCACTGATTAAGCTGACCGATGAAAAAGGCAAATATGTCGCCACTGGCTATTACGGTAAGCAAAATAAAGGCATCGGCTGGGTATTAACAAAGAATGAAAAGGAAAGCGTCGGCTTACCCTTTTTCCAGAAGAAACTATACAGTGCGATCGAGAAGAGACTCGGGCTTTATAACAACCCGAAAACCAATGCCTTTCGCGTCTTTAATGGCGAAGGGGACGGCATCGGTGGCTTGACCATCGACTTCTATAATGGCTACTACCTTATCAACTGGTATAGCTTAGGCGTGTATGCTTTCAAATCGCATGTCATCGAAGCGCTCAAAAAGTGCGTCGAGTTTGATGGCATCTATGAGAAACTCAGATTTGAGGGTCTCGAGTCAGAGCATCCAGATGGTTTCGTCACTGGAACTGAAGCGAAGTTTCCCCTGGTGATTAAAGAAAACGGGGTTTCCATAGAAGTATTCTTTAACGAAGGGGCCATGACAGGCATCTTTCTTGATCAAAGAGAGGTTAGACGTGCCATTCGAAACAACTACGCAAAGGGAAAAGATGTTCTGAACACATTCTCTTACACCGGCGCATTTTCAGTATTTGCCGCACTTGGTGGCGCAAAATCAACCACGAGCGTGGACCTCGCCAACCGTAGCAAGGAGCACACAGAACACAACTTTGCACTTAACCAAGTCTCTTTGGACCGCCACCAGATTTTGGTGGAGGATGTCTTCAACTACTTTAAATTCGCCGCAAAGAAGGGACTTACCTACGACCTCGTAATCCTGGATCCACCTAGCTATGCCAAATCCAAGGACTTCGTCTTTAGTGCGGAAAAGGACTATCCCGAGCTGTTAGCGGAGGCGATTAAAATCACTCGCCAAGGGGGCATCATCGTCGCATCGAACAATTCGAGCACCATTACTCTCGAAAAATTCAAGCAAATTATCGGTAAGGGCTTCAACATCGGAAAAGCGCGATTTGAAATATTAGAGATCCATCAGCTACCGAAGGATTTTAGAGCCCATCATCTCTATGAAGAGAGCAATTATTTGAAAGTGGTTTTCTTAAAACGCATCAAGTAAAAAAGTGGCTGTATCGCGTATGAAAGTTTCGCGATACAGCCTTTGTGTTTTTAATAGTGCTCTCCATTGTCATAATACCGCGTGGGCTCAAGGGTATTAAACATGACGCAGACCTCTTCATAGCCCTGCGACATGACACTGTCTGTAATCAGCTTCGCCACCTTATCTTGGAGTGGCTGAGGTCTTTCAAACCAGTTCATCGTGACAAAGGGGTATCCTCCCATGCCCTGCTTTCCGTGCCTGAAAAACACGGTTTCCTGCCATTCCACAGTAAAGTGGTCCACAGGACAGTCGATGATTATGGCGAGCGATTCAATCAGCTGCTCGCTGATTTTGCTGACTTCATTAGGCGTTACACCTTTAAATAGGAGATGTGGCATGGTGCCTCCTTTTGATTTGTCTTTGTTAATCGATTTAATGATTCACTTCACTGTCATTTTATAATAAAATGTAGGCATGACACAACCTGTCTTGAAAGGAATTATCGATGAAATTTAAGCCCATTTTGGGATTACTATTATTAACGGTGATGCTATTTACCGGATGCAATGCACAGTATAAGCATCTAAATGAAGCGATCCGCCCTGAATTGATCGAAAACGAAACGAGTCAGTCGATACCAGACGTCGGCATACAGACCGTCATCGAGGAATCTGAGTCTAAAACCGTCGCTGTACACTACCCTACTATCGGTAACGATAAAGTGGATGCCCTTCTAAAGGAGTTCGCGCTCAACCGGGTTGAGCTGTTTTATCAGGAGACTGCAAATATTCAGGTTGCTAATGATGAAAATTGGCCCTATGAGCTTCATATCGATTACGAAATCGCCTATCAAACAGAACGACACCTTTCATTAGTCTTTAGAGAAGAAAAATATTTGGGTGGTGCTCAGTCTGTTTCAGCGCTATTTACCTATAATTTTAACCTTGATCATAGCCGTCAGCTCATGCTTAGAGATGTTTTCAAGGGTTCATCCGCCTATCTGGAGATCATTTCGCAGTTCATCTACGATTCATTGATCAACCAAAACAGTTTGGGAATCCCCCTCGACGAAAGCTGGGTAGTAGAAGGCAGTACCCCTCTTGAATCGAATTTTAAGCACTTTCTGATAGGTGATCAAGGCGTGACCTTTCTTTTCGAAAAGTATCAGCTTGCGCCTGCGTTTATCGGTGAGCCCTCCATTCTCATCCCTTACGATGTCTTCACCGCTCATATTGAACTTAAAGAAATCTTCCTTCCTGCACCTAGCAAGGCGGAACGGATTCTACCAGACCTGACTCAAACGACAATTATGAACCCTGTTGAAGGTGCCGTAAAAAAGAAGATCGCCATAACCTTTGAGGATGGACCACACCCGTTTTATACCCCTCTCATCCTGGATACCTTAAGCTCGCGAAATACGCTTGCAACTTTTTTCATCCTAGGTAACCGTGCACAGGATTATCCGGATTTAATCGAGCGAATCGCGGTTGATGGACATAGCATCGGCAACCATTCGTGGAGCCACCCTCAAATGACACGCCTCTCTTTCGATGCCTTGAACAATCAGTATGAAAGAACACAGGAACTTGTAGCAACCATAACCGGTAGTGCCCCACTCATCTATCGACCACCCTACGGCATCTATAATGAAAACGTCATCAGTATATTAAAGTCGCCAGCCGTACTTTGGTCCATCGATCCCGGCGACCTCGTCTATAAGGATTCTGCTTATATCACCAACTATGTTATCGATCACGCCTTTGATGGTGCGATTATTTTACTAAGGGATACGAATGCCCACACGACACAGGCGCTCAGTGCCATCATCGATGAGCTGACGCAGCTCGGGTACGCATTCGTCACAGTAGATCAATTGCTTGGCATCACAGAAGAGAATGCCTCCCAGAATATTCGGATTTTCTCTAGAGGATTTGAGAGCAAGTAAGGTTGACGCATACAAAAAGGAGCTGTATTTCAACAGCTCCTTTATTATAGACTTGATTAACTATGTGTCTTCGGCGTTTTCACGCGTTTTTTATCTCTGTCTCTGTCTCTATCTCTAGACTCAGAGCGAGGCGCACCTGAAGGAGATGAAACCTTCTTTTTGCCTTCGCCACTGTATTTGCTTGGTTTAGATTTAGAGTAGCCGCCTTTTTCTTCCTTCGCAGGAATCACAGAAACTGGCTTGCCTTTAATCATACGCTTGTCCATACGCTCGATGACGCGATCTGCATGACTTTCTGGAATCTCCACGAATGTAAAGGTATCAAAGATATCCACCGAACCGATTAAACGGCCTTCGATGCCTGCTTCATTAGCGATGGCGCCGACGATGTCTCTCGGACGAACATTATGATTATTTCCCACATTGATGTGCATTCTAATCATGCCGCTCGGTGTTTTGCCTCTTGGTTTGCCTTTTGATCGGTCACCACCACGATCGCCGCCGCGGTCGCCTGAACGCTCACCACGATCATTACGGTCACGACCCATGGCTTTAGCATTATCAACTGAATCAATTTCCTTCACGTTTTCAAGCTCGAGCTCCATTTGGAATAGCGCCGCAGCGATTTCGATGGCAGAATAGTTATTTTCAGTGAACTCTTCGATAAACTGGATAAACTTTCTATCGATGCCGCCTTCAATACGCTCTTTGATCTTGTTCATGAAAAGCTCGCGCTTCATCGCCTGAAGATCGCTGATTTTCGGAATAGGATGCGGTTTGATGTCAGATTTCGTATATCGCATGATGCTTCTTAAAAGATGGAAATCTCTAGAAGTGATAAACGTGAACGAAATACCCTCTTTACCTGCACGGCCTGTTCTTCCGATACGGTGTACATAGTACTCCTCATGCGTCGGCATGTCATAGTTGAATACCGCTTCCACGTTATCGATGTCAAGACCTCTCGCTGCAACATCTGTTGCGATGAGGATTTCGATATCGCCACGCTTGAACTTGTTGATGACGTTCATACGGAGCATCTGCTTCATGTCGCCATGAATCTTATCACACATGTAACCACGTGCTTGGAGCATGTCTGTCACTTCATCCACGCGCTTTTTCGTGTTACAGAACACGATGGAAAGCTTATAGTTGTAGATATCGATAAGGCGCGTTAAAATCTCCATTTTATCGCGGTCTTTCATCTCGATATACACCTGCTGAATGCTTGGTGCAGAAAGCTGCGTATGCGCTACCTTTAAGATCTCTGGATCTCTCTGGTATTTGTCCACGATGGCCATGATCTCTTTAGGCATAGTCGCTGAAAAGAGCAGTGTTTGGATTTCGTGATCCACTTCTTCCATGACGAGCTCGATGTCTTCTCTAAAGCCCATGTTGAGCATCTCATCCGCTTCGTCGAGGACGAGCATTTTAAGCTGACCTAATTTAAGCGTTTTACGTCTTAAATGGTCGAGTACCCTACCTGGTGTACCGATGATAATCTGTGCACCTGATCTAAGGCCTCTAATTTGTCTTTCAATGTCTTGACCACCATAGATGGGGAGTACATGAAGACCTCTGAGATATTTACCGATACGATTAACCTCTTCTGAGATTTGTACCGCTAACTCTCTCGTAGGGCATAGAACCAACGCTTGGACGTTCTTGTTCGATAAATCGAGTTTTTCCAGCATCGGAATCGTAAATGCCGCCGTTTTTCCAGTTCCTGTTTGCGCCTGTCCAACAAGATCCCTTCCCGTAAACGCAACGGGGATGGCCATTGTTTGTATAGGCGTTGCTTCTTCAAAGCCCATATCTTCAACAGCCCTCAAAATTTCTTTTGAGCAGTTTAATTCACTAAATTGCAGTTTTTCCATTAATATTTCCTTTCTTGTCTTTGAACACTTCATTATAACACAATTGACGCAAAATACTATTATGTTTTAGAAACATTTAAGTGAATAAACGCGCTGTGAAGCTTAGAATATAACCTTTATAGCAATTTATAATAAATAAGGTCGTCGATGTAACCGCCTTCATCGGGGTCATACTCGTGCATGAAGACCCTGCCACTTTGAATAAAGCCTAAGCTTTCTATAGTGGCGATGGATGCGGTGTTCCACGAATAAATATAGGTTCGGGCGATGAGGATTCCTTCCTCTTTGAGCTTAGTCAGTCCATATTCGGTCAGGGTCTTCGCAACCTGCTGCTTTCTATAGGTCGGATGGACAGCGGCTGCCAGGTAGACACTATGGGATTTATTCCCCTTACCTCTCGTCGCCTTAAGCAAACCGATGAGTTGTCCATCCGTGTTTAACGCTCCGTACAGGTAGATCTCCGGTGAATCAAACCATTGATCTAATTCTTCCTCAGATGCTATGTCAGTAAAGCTCATACGCGCATTTTCTTCACGCAACAATTGACAAAGCCTAAACACCTCCTGGCGGTGTGACCTATTTACACTTAACAGTTCCATCATGTCAGACTCCCTAATGTCATGCCCTTTTCAAAGGCTTTCATGTTTTCTTCAAAGAATTTTTCAGGTACGGATTCACCGATGACCTTTCGCCATATGGCACTATCGATGGGAAGCTGCTTTGCCAGAGCACCCAGCATCATGACGTTGACCACCTTCGGAGTCCCCAGTTCCAGACATAACGCCAGCACATCATGTGCCGACACGACGATGTCTTTTCTAAACTGGTCTAAAAAGTCATGGGGATAGGGCGCCGCCTCTGCGATGGCGAACACCGGATAGATCTCTGCCGTATTGATAAACGCCTGTCCCTGAGGTTTCAGGTATTCCTGCCAGCGAAGTCCTTCTAAGGGCTCTAGTGCCAATAAATAATCCGCATGACCCTTTGCAATGTTAGGCGAATGGATCGTCTCACCCAGACGAACACTGCCCCAAACCTTTCCGCCACGCTGGGATAGCCCCACCACATCATTGGTTTTCACATCGTACCCGGCTTCAAAAGCCACCTCACTGATAATGTCGGTCATGAGTACGAGTCCCTGTCCACCTACACCCGCCATAATGATATTAACTGTTTTATTCACGTGTCATCGCCTCCTTAACTTCTTTTGATGGCGCCCACAGGGCAAACCTGAGAGCAAACGGAACAGCCCACACACATGGATGGGTCTATGGAGGATTTTTGCTTATCAAATCCCTCATAATGCTTCATGTGAATAGGTGGACAATTGGTTTTGACACATGTTCTGCAGGCGATACAGATCGAAGGATCCACTGCGAAATGAGGTTCCTTGATTTTAAATCGAAGTGCGCATGGGCGGGTGGTCATGATGATATCGATTCCCTCGTGCTTAAAAGCATCCTCCATGGTTTTCTTAGCCGCTTTATAATCAAATTGGTCCACGACTTTCACCGATTCGAAGCCCATGACCTCGATAAGTTTCGGAAGATCGACGTTCATATCGCTGCCATCACCATAGGGGGATGAACTGGCATTTGGTTGTCCCCCTGTCATGGCAGTGGTGCCATTATTGAGAATAAGGATGGTGATGTTATCCGTAGGGTCTGATTGGTGAAGCAGATTTAAAAGGCCCGTCATCCCAGAATGGTAGAACGTGCCATCCCCGATGACTGCCACGAGTGGCTGGTTGATCCCCATAAGGCGTTCTGCCTTTTTCATGCCCTTCACCATGCCGAGCGAAGCGCCCATGCTGATGATGGAATCCAGTACCTCCAGTGGATAGAGAATTCCCATGGAGTAGCAGCCGATATCGCCTATGACTGTCTTTTTCGATTTTTTCAGAATATCGAACACCGGGCGATGCGGACAACCGGCACAGAACATGGGAAGTCGCCCCATAACGGGCGTTAGTGGTTCCACTTCGCTGGCGGACGCTTCTTCAGCCACCTGCAAAAATACGTTCGCCATTTCCACGCCAAGCATGCGAAGTCCCGTCTCAATCTCCTCGATATCCAGCTCCCCTGTAAATGGGAATGCTGTTTTTCCCACACATGGAATTCCCGCCAGCCATAGCTGGTCCTCGATAAATCCCGTCATCTCTTCGATGACCACCACTTGGTTAAACTTAGATGCTAAAGCCCTTAACGCGTCTAGCGGTAACGGATACACGATGCCGAGTTTATACACCGCTGCTTTAGGCGCCAGCTCCCTAAGGTTTTGGTAGGGCAGACCACTGGTGATGATGAGGGTATCTGCGCCATCGTAGGGCTCATAGCGGTTTATGTTTAAGTCATCTAGCGCACTTTGTAGCTTCTCGATGCGCTGACGCATGTGAAACTGCTTGTCGAAGGTATTCGGTGGAATCATACCGTAGTCCGACGGACTTTTTACGAAGCCCTTAATAGGGACTTCCGTGCGGTCAGACAGCACGACCTTCGTCCGGCTATGGCATAGACGAGATGTGATTCTTAGCATGACGGGTGCTTCAAATCGTTCACTGATCTCCAGCCCTATCATGGTAAAGTCCTTCGCTTCTTGTGAGTCGGCTGGGTCGAGTACAGGCATGTTTGCAAATTTCGCAAAAATGCGATTGTCCTGTTCATTTTGCGAGCTAGCCATGCCAGGATCATCTCCCGACATGAGCACGAATCCACCCTTCGTCTTCGTTTCGGTGAATGTCATGAGGGGGTCTGCTGCGACGTTTACGCCGACGTGTTTCATGGAAACGAGGGTTCTTGCACCGGTCATAGAGGCGCCGATTCCCACCTCTAGAGCGACCTTCTCGTTTACTGAAAACTCCGCGTATATCTCTGGATACTGCTTTTTAATGGTCTCTAGCATCTCTACTGTAGGTGAGCCTGGATAGCTTGCCGCCACATGGCCACCTGCCTCATAGAAGCCTCTGGCAATCGCCTCGTTGCCAGTCAACATTTTTACTTTCATGAACTGCCTCCTTATACATGCAAACACGCATTACACACCATTCATACCCAATTATGGTCCCGCCTGTCGAATGCTTTTACTCTCTTTCAAAAAAAGAATTGAGGTTAAAAAAATGCTTCAGAAGTAGTGCTGAACGGATGGCGATGTCTTCATGCTCTAAGATGTGCTTGGCCATGTGGCGGTCGACGAAAATAATTTCGGCATCCTCATCTGGGCTTTGATGGCGATTGCTGGCCTCGCCAGAATAATAGCCATAGGAGATTTCCACGCATTCATTGATGATTCCTACTGACGAATAGCGCGGTGCATCGCTCACGACGAACTCGAAGTCCATCCCCGTTTCCTCTTTAAACTCACGGACACTGGTCACTGCCACGGACTCATCGCCATCTGCAAGTCCCGCCGGCAGCATATAGATGTAACGTCCTGCAGACACACGGTATTCTCTTAGCATCACCACAAGGGTTTTCTCACGGTTCGTGGCGAAGATCATGGCCCCATCGCTATAGCGTTTACCGTTAGTTATCTCATCCTTGAGACGATCTATTCCTTGCCTGGAAACGAGTTCCCATGTTTTATCGGCGCCTTCTCGATTCACATAATCAATGCGAAATCCCTTTAGGTATTTTAAATGGTCTACTTCCGTAATTTGTTTGATGGTCAATTTTTTTTCCATAGTCACCCCACAACATTATTTCTTATTTTCTTTTTGCCTTTTCTTCCGCTTTTATTATATAATATCAAAGGATTAAACAGAACACATTCACCACAGGGTGTCTTTAATAGAAAGGATTTTCAAATGAGTATTTTAACTGTCAAAAACTTAAGTCACGGCTTCGGCGACCGTGCAATCTTCAATAACGTTTCCTTCCGTCTTCTCAAAGGCGAGCACATCGGCCTGATCGGTGCAAATGGCGAGGGAAAGTCCACCTTCATGAACATCATTACCCACAAGCTCGAGCCAGATGAAGGTCAGGTGGACTGGTCAAAGCGCGTGCGTTCAGGGTACTTAGACCAGCACACGACCCTAGAAAAGGATACTTCTATCAAGACTGTTCTCGAAAGCGCATTTAAATACCTCTTCGACATGGAACAGGAAATGAACGACATGTACATGCGCATGGGTGATGTTACGCCAGAGGAGCTGGATGCGCTCATGGAAGAGGTCGGCACCATCCAAGACATCCTCAACCATAACGACTTTTATATCATCGACGCTAAGGTGAACGAGGTGGCACGTGGACTCGGTCTTCTAGAGGTTGGCCTCGAAAAAACCGTAGACAGCTTAAGTGGTGGTCAACGTACAAAGGTCCTTTTAGCAAAGCTCCTTCTGGAAAAGCCTGATATCTTACTGCTTGATGAGCCTACCAACTACCTGGATGAAGAGCACATCGAATGGCTAAAAAAATACCTTCAAGAGTATGAAAATGCTTTTATCCTCATCTCGCACGATATTCCCTTTCTCAACAGCGTCGTCAACCTTATTTATCATATGGATAATAAAGAGCTCAACCGTTATGTGGGCGACTACGATAACTTTATCCGCGTTTACGAGGCGAAAAAGAAACAAGTGGAATCGGCCTATAAACAACAGCAGCAGGAAATCGCCGACCTTGAGGACTTCGTTCAGCGCAACAAGGCTCGCGTGGCCACACGTAATATGGCCATGTCCCGTCAAAAGAAGCTGGATAAAATGGACCGAATCGAGCTCGCCAGAGAGAAGCCGAAGCCAGAATTCAACTTTAAGCTCGCCAGAACACCAGGTAAGCTTATCTTCGAAACCAAAGACCTCGTCATCGGCTATGATGAGCCACTATGCCGTCCGCTCAACCTAAGACTGGAGCGCAACCAGAAGATCGCCATCACGGGTGCCAATGGTCTCGGGAAAACGACCCTACTTCGCAGCATCCTCGGACAAATTCCGAGCATCAGCGGTGAAGTGGTTACCGGTGAGTTTTTGACCATCGGCTATTTCGAACAGGAAATCAAGGAAGCGAATTACAACACCTGTATCGAAGAGGTTTGGAAGGAATTTCCATCTTATACGCAATACGAAGTCCGTGCTGCGCTGGCTAAATGTGGCCTAACCACACAGCATATCGAAAGCAAGGTCGTGGTTTTAAGCGGAGGTGAGCAAGCTAAGGTAAGACTTTGCAAGCTCATCAACAAGGAAACCAACTTCCTCGTACTGGATGAACCGACCAACCATCTCGACGTCGATGCAAAAGCGGAGCTCAAGCGCGCGCTCATCGCCTATAAGGGCACTATTGTCCTGATTTCCCATGAACCCGAATTTTACAGAGACATCGTCACCGATGTGTGGAATCTGGAGCAGTGGACCACTAAAATCGTTTAATTTAATAAAGGACTGTAACCCATGAATCGGTTACAGTCCTTTTATTATTCTATCAACCTATTTGACCTTAAAACGACCGATGACGCCTGTCATGTTATTTGCGGTGGTTTTAACTTCCGTTGAGTTCTCCTGGATGCTTCGCATCAAATCCGCTTGGGTATCCATCGTCGCTGCGATTTCCTCTGCAGCGGCGGCATTTTGTTCAGTGATGGCAGAAATACCATGGATAGAAGCGGTGGCGATGTCTTTATTTCGATTGACGTTTTGAATGCTGATACTAATCATATCCAATTGTTTCAGCGTGGCGTCAATGGACTTTTCAATCGCTTCGAATGCGCTTTGAACATTGCCCAGAACACTACCGTACATCTTGATGGCTTCATTAGATGAGCCCATGTTTGATTCAGTCTCAGAAATTTCCGATAGAATTTCTTTGATGATTTTGTCGATTTGCGTCGTCGACTTCGAGGTTTCTTCTGCGAGTTTGCGGATTTCATCAGCGACCACTGCAAATCCACGACCCGCTTCACCTGCACGTGCAGCCTCTATTGCAGCATTAAGTGCTAAAAGGTTCGTCTGCTCGGCAATCTGTTGAATCGTATTGGTAATTTGAACGATGGAAGAAGATTTAATCGTAAGTGTGTGGACATTCTCATTGAGCTTTTCATTGGCTTGGGTAGTGGTTGCGAATCTTTCACCGAGCTCAGTAAGTTGTTTAACACCAACGATGTTGCTTTCAGAGACTGCTGACGTATATACCTTGAGCTTCTGGGCACTGTTAACCGTTTCTTCAATCTCCTTCGCAAGTGCTGCCATCTTATCAGAGGCCTCAAGTGCATCCTGCGCTTGAGAGGTCGCCCCGTTTGCAAAATCTGCAACGGTTTGAGTAACTGCATCGATGCCTTCTCTACCATAGGAAACCACTTGATTCAGTTCTTCCGATGAACGATCGAGATTTAATGCGCCTCGCTGCATTTCCTCTACCATATCTCACAGTACAACCCTTAGGTTCGCCACCGCGTTTGCGATTACACCTGTTTCGTCCTTATATTTCAACAAATAGTCATAGGTATCATCGTTGACGATATCCAGATTCGATGTCTTATTTAATATTTCGGAAAGCTTCAAAATCGGTTTAGAAATGGATTTACTAAAGATAAAGGCAGCTGTAATGACGATTACCAGTGCGATAGCGATCCCACCTAAAAGCGTTAGGATGGCCATGTTAAGCTGTGACTGCATGGCTTCGCGTTCAGCAGCGATGGTATTATCGATGTCGTCGATATAATTACCCGTTCCGATAATCCAGTCAAAGGGTTCAAACAGTTTGACGAAGCCACGCTTTGGAAGGGCTTCCGTCTCACCAGGTCTCGGGAAATAGTAATCGTAGTAGCCTTCACCCTCTGCATCGATTAAAGCGATAAAGCCTTGGATGATTTTGTTTCCATTCGTATCTGTAAGATCGATACGGCTTGTTCCTTCTACATCTTCACGCCCAAGTAAGACCACATTGACGCCGTCACGCGTATCAGCCCAAAAATAACCACTCTCTCCATATTTGGCGTTTCTCACCACATCGGCAGCGATGACTTCTGCTTCACTTTTTGTGATGATTCCTTTATCCACTTGGTTCATTATTCCCGTGAGCTCGCTAACGACGATCTCCACTTGATGCTTGATATTAGTGTCATATCCCTGTCTAAGCTGATCCTCCAATTGATTGATGCGGTCGTTATTGGTTTTATAGATAGTGTACATGGAGATGCTCCCGATCGCCACTGCGGAAACCAGCACACTCAACAGAACCAATAGTACGATTTTGCCCCTTATGCTCTTCATTAAATTACCCCCTCGTTATTTCTTAGGAAACCATGGTAAAAATTTGTTCGTTCTCTTAGAATAGGTGTCAAATCCTGGCCGACTGACCATCGCCTTTTCAAGCATGGGCACGCCTGACACAAATACTAGAAGATAAGTAATCACCACTGGACTTAAAACCGCTAGCCATGTTACGCCACTGGATAAAGCGATGATGAAGATCCCCCACCACATGGTGGCTTCACCAAAGTAGTTCGGATGACGCGTGTATGCCCATAGCCCCGTGGTCATGAGTTTTCCCTTGTTCTCTGGGTTTTTCTTAAAAGCGGCAAGCTGTGCGTCTCCCACCACCTCGAAATAATAACCGAAACACCAAACGACGATCCCCAAAACGGTCATAGCGTTTAAAGCGACTCCCACCATTTCGTGAATCAACACAACTGGAAATGCGATGATGAACATAAACACACCCTGAAGCATATAAACCTGGAAAAATGCACGTATCACCACATACTTGCCCCATTCCTTACGCCAGTTGGCATATCTGAAGTCCTCTGGTTTTCCGAGGTTCCGCTTCATTATGTGGTAAAATAATCTGCCGCCCCATAGCGTAACCAGCAATGTCGTCACTAAAGAAACCACACCATAGTTACCCGTTCTGACTAAAGAATAGATGGCGATGATTACGAAGCCGATGCCCCAAGCCATGTCGACGATGCTATTATTCTTAATCGCCGTTCCTAAAAGAAAAAATAATAGAAAATAGATAAAAATCACTAAGATCACTTCTATTAGCATGTTACCTCCTAATAATGGCGATGGCCACTGCGCCGATGCCTGCGTGGATGGATGTTATGGCTGAGATACTCGTGACATACTCTGGCGGCATCCCTAAGACAGCTTCATATCGTTCACTATAAAGCTTTGCCAGCTCAGGATTGTTCGCGTGAACGATGGCATACCGGTCAACTCCCTCTTTTAGGGTTATCTTTTTAATGTGTTTTTTGATTTTTTCATCCACTGATTTCCGACTGAATGAGATTCCGAATGCGGTACCATGTCCGTCGTCATCAAGTGACATAATCGGCTTGGCCTTTAGGGCGACGAGCACTTTGCCCACCTTAGTGGGGACACGTCCGCCTTTAACAGCATATTTAAAGGTGTCCAGGCTCACATAGATGGATGCCTTTTTTATCTCCTCTGCGACGACCTTTGCGATATGTTCAGCCGTAAGCCCTTGGTTTGCCAACTCTGCAGCCTTTAAAACCACGAGTCCTTGTGCGCCTGAGTTCAGTTTTGAATCGATCAATTTCACACGACTCCGTGAATCGCCGAGCTCCTCCACCACTCTGGAAAAGTTGGAATAAGTACCGCTAAGTGCACTGGACACACTAATGATGATCACTTGTTCATATCGAGATAACAGCCAATCCAGCTTGATGCGGATTTGCTTAACATCGGGCTGAGAGCTCGTCGGATAATTGACGCTCTTATCGAGGATCATCTGAATATTATTAGGGGTCGCCGTAAGCTTATCCAGATAAAGGCTATCATCGGCAATCAAGGTTAGTGGCAGGACGTGAATTTGCTCATCGATGATTCGGTCATCCTCTATGTCGGCGATGGAATCTGTTAAAATCGCAATCTTCGATTTCTGCGACTGCTCCAACACCTCTTGAATCTTCATGTCCTCAACCTTTGATTTATAGATTTTGTAATTTGAGGCGATTAACCGTTTGGTCACCTCGTCGGGTTGATTCGTATGGACGTGAATTTTTAAAAGCTTTTGATTCCCGGTGACGATAAGCGAATCCCCCATATCTTCTAACAATGCTTCCACAGCCTCCTTTTGATGAATGGAGTTTCTAACCAGCACCTCTGTGCAATAGCGGTGAACGCTGTCAGAAAAACGATGGGAATCGCTATAGGTTTCGATATCGCCGGAATTGAAATCCTGCTTAATCTCGGGATGAACCCACTCGTTTAGGCGATTGGAAAAGCCCTCTAAAAACATCACAAACCCTTTTGCACCTGAATCCACCACTTTATTACGCCTTAAAACCTCGAGCATATCAGGGGTTTCATTAAGCACCTGAACGGCTTTTTGATAAGCACCGTCAAATAATGCCCCGAAGGTATTATGCGATTTATAGTGCTGGGTCATATAATTTGCCCATTCTCTTATGACTGTCAGCATGGTTCCCTCAACCGGCGATGAAACGGCGGAATAGGCTTCCTTTACAGCGATGGAAGCCCCATAGGTAAACTGCTCTAGATTTAATGATTTCAGATGCCCGCAGGCATTTGAAAACCCATTAATAAAGCTCGCAAAAATGATGCCCGAATTGCCTCTGGCATTTTCAAAAGCCGCATCGGACATGGACTGGATGACGATATCGAAATCCTCAGAAACCGTGGCTTCATCGGCAATGGAGTTCATGGTGAGTGCGAGATTGGTCCCTGTGTCACCATCCCTAACTGGGAAGACGTTAATCAAATTCAGATTTTCCTTATTTCTGATGACACTATCGGTCCCTGCTTTAAATATGGTGTAAAAATCAACGCCGTCGATCACTGATTTGTTCATGAATCCTCCCTGATAATAATGTCATTATAAATTATTTTATATGTACCCCGTAATCATTTTGACTAATAAACTATTTCGTAGGAATTCCGGCATTTTTTTGTTATGATGATTCTAATAAATCTCGCCACTTGGAGGTTCACATGAAAGACTATAATATCTTCGATATCATCGGACCCGTCATGATCGGTCCATCAAGTTCACATACGGCAGGTGCCTGTAGAATCGGGTATACTGCTCAAAACATCATCAAACTCCCCGTCTCCGAAGTAACCTTTACCCTTTACGGCTCGTTTGCGAAAACCTATAAAGGGCACGGCACGGACATCGCCTTGCTAGGCGGTTTCATGGGGCTAAGGCCAGACGACGAACGACTTGTGGACGCCTTTAAAATAGCGGATACCAGAGGCTTAATCTATCAGTTCATCACCAGTGATGAAGACACTGCGCACCCAAACACGGTGAAAATTACGGCGAAAACAAACCGGCTGGAGACATGGGAAATCGTAGGAATCTCCATCGGCGGAGGGAAGATGATCATCTGTTCCATCAATGGCATCGACGTCCAGTATACGGGTGATTACAATACCCTCGTAACCCATCACAAAGACAGCTCTGGTATGCTTTCTAAGATTACCACCACACTATCCGAGCATCGCATCAACATCGCTTTTATGAAGCTCTACCGAGAGGAAAAAGGGAAAAAAGCCATCGGCATCATCGAAACCGATGAAACCATAGAACCCATCGTATTACAAGAGCTACTTAGCATCGACGGCATGCTCTATGTGAATTTAATTGAAAAAATATATGACTGATAATAATCATCCTATTTAGGATTTAGGAGGAGACGACCATGAGATTCACTTCGGCAGTGGATATTCTCGAATACTGTAAGAAACACCAGCTACCACTTCATGAACTATCACTGGCTTCTGAAATTGAAAAAACCGGAAGAAGCTATGGCTATATCCGCGATTATCTTAAAAACGTTTTGAAAGTAATGCAAAACGCCGTACAAGCCGGGATAAACGATGAGGAAAACCTCATAAAAGGAAAAATTATCGGAAACGACAGCGTGCTCTTAAAGAAAAGGTTAGACCATAGCCGTACGGTGTGCGGCGAGACCATCACCAAGGCCGTGGCATATGCCCTAAGCACCATGGAGGTAAATGCCTCTATGGGTAAAGTGGTGGCATCACCAACTGCTGGTTCTTGCGGTGTCCTTCCTGCTGTGCTCATGACCACAAAAGAACGCTTCGACCTCAGCGAGGAAAAGCTTCTCGAGGGCTTACTGGCAGCCAACCTCGTCGGAACCATCGTCGCTAGAAATGCCACTATCGCGGGTGCCGAAGGCGGCTGCCAAGCAGAGGTCGGCACGGCTTCAGCCATGGCGTCAGGAGCCGTCGTCCATATGATGGGCGGCACTCCGGAACAAGTATTTAATGCAGCGGCCATGTGCTTTAAAAACCTCTTAGGACTCGTCTGTGATCCCATCGCTGGACTCGTGGAAAGCCCTTGTGCAAAGCGTAATGGCATGGGTGCTGCTAATGCCCTTTTATGTGCGGAAATGTCATTAGCCGGTATCAAAAGTGTCATTCCTTTCGACGAAGTGGTGGAGGCCATGTACCGTATCGGTAAAGCCTTGCCCCCGTCACTTAGAGAGACGTCTTTGGGTGGCCTCGCTACGACGAAGACCGGTATCCAAATCAACACCGAACTGTTTGGTCAAAAGTAGACATGAATCCATTAAAACGATAAAAAAGGGAGGGGTTGCAATCTAAGAAATTAGATGCGCAATCCCTCCCTTTATAGGGTCATAACGTTTTATTACCTTAATCTTAATCCAGTTTAATGTGGCAATAACCACCTGGGTTTTTCGTCAAATAATCTTGGTGATATTCCTCAGCTGGATAATAATACTTAAGTGGTTCAACCTCCGTGACGATCGGCTTTTCGTACTTGAGCTGTTCATTGTCCTTTGACGCATGAATGACGGGTACATCAGCTTCATCCAGGTAGTAGATTCCTGTTCTATACTGAGAGCCGATATCACCACCTTGACGGTTCAGTAAAGTCGGATCGATTACCTTCCAAAGATGGGTCAAAATCGTCTCCAGGGTAATCAGCGATGGATCATACTCCAGATAAAGGACCTCGGCATGTCCAGTCGTGTTCGTACAGACTTCCTTATAAGTCGGTTCCAACGTTTGACCATTTGCATAGCCAACCTCTGTTCGCACTACGCCATTCAACCTTTTGAAATAAGCCTCCATGCCCCAAAAACAACCGCCACCTAATACGATTTTCTTCATTTACTCACCTCTATTAAAATGTCTATGTTACTCATTAAAGTATAAGCCTTAAGCCAATCGGTTTCAATATGGCTTTAATAAAACACGTGCTGGTAGGCCTTCGACGCCAGCGATCTTAAGTGGCATACAAAGACATTCATAAAGGCCCTCATCGACCTCGGACAGGTCTAGACCCTCTATGATATAAATCCCATTCCCCAGCAGAATATGATGTGTCGGATGACCTGGCGCATTTCTTTCGATGCCCAGCGCATCGATTCCAACCGCCTTGACCCCTTGATTTTTTAGCCATTCTGCCCCGCTGGCATTTAAATAGTCATAGTCGTAATTGAACTGTTGGTCAAAAGAGTTCTTCGTTTTGATGAACACCATCTCCCCTGGTGAAAATTCATACGCCTTTAAAAAAGCTTCATCCACTTCATGTGAGGGATGTTTACTGAAATCCACCACAAAACAGGTGCCATTGACTGAAGATAGCTCGAACTCATCAGACGTTTTCCCATCCTTAATCATGTGCTTAGGCATATCGATGTGCGTACCCGTGTGCAAATCTAAGCACAGACTACTTTCATGATGGCCATTTTCTTCATGGGTCGCCCTCACGATAAACTTAGGCTTTTTCTCTTCCTTGTTTTTATAGACCATTATACTGGGCGATATGGTCATGGTCACATCAATCCAATTTTCCATCGATCCTCCACAATCTTCATAATTTCTTCTTCTTTACTATAAATATATAACGGCTCAAAGCGTTTCAATCTGGATATTCCATCGATGATCTTCCAGCTTCCTTCGATTTCATCCCATCGTGTGAACAGCGAACTGTCATCATGGATGACGTCTAGAATCAGCTTTTCGTAGGCTTCTGCAGAGTTACCGACCACATTACACATGTGGCAGTAGTCGAGTTTCATGGGCATGGTGTAAGCCTGTAGACCAGGTGCTTTTCCATTAAACTGAAGTATGATGCCCTCACGAGGATAGATTTCTATCTTTAAGGAATTTTTCTCTGGCTGTCCCTTTTCAAAGAAACAGCTGGCGTTTTTAAAGGTCACCACGATTTCTGCCAGTTTCTTAGACATTTTCTTACCGGTTACCAAGTAAAAAGGCGTGTTTCGCCACCGCTGAGAGTTTACGAAAACCTTGAGCCCCACAAAGGTCTCAGTTCTAGAGTCGAGTGGAATGTCCTTCTCGTTCAAGTAGCCCTCATACTGCCCAAATATCACTTCATCTGCCACATGAAGGTGTTCAAAAACCTTTACCTTTTCATTTTTAATCAACGTGTCATTTAGCCCCATCGGCGAATCCATGGCGATGAGTGCCAGCGTTTGAAACAAGTGGTTTTGCACCATGTCCTTAAGCGCCCCAGAGCGATCATAGTAACCACCGCGTTGCTTCACCGTTTCAGACTCTAAAGCGAGGATTTTTACGCTTTCGATGTTTTCATGATCCCATATGGACTCAAAAATCTTATTTGCAAACCTTACGGTAAGTATGTTCTGAAGCATTTCCTTGCCCAAATAATGATCGATACGATAAACCTGTGATTCTTCTATAGACTCTAGCAGCAAGCGATTATACGCCTTTGCAGAATCGAGGTCTTCACCAAATGGCTTTTCAAAGACAATTTTTGAGCGCATATCACCTTTAACGAGCAATCGATGATCGATTAGCGCTTTTGCGATGATGGGGAAGTAATGTGGTGCGGTGGCCAAATAGTAGATACGATCGCCATGCTTCGGCAGATTTAGCCCGCTGATTTCCTCGCCATATCCTGCGAAGGCTTCCGGATCTGAAAAGTCCATGGTGTAGTAATGGATGTTCTGACTGAAGGCTTTCCAATCCGGATAGGCGCCATCTACCTTTGCTCTGACTTCCTGAACAAATGCGTCAGTTTCGTAGGAGCGCCTCCCCACACACATGATTTTAAAGGGCTCAGGCAATTGGTCTTCTTCATAAAGTCGATAAAGCGCAGGGATGAGTTTTTTTGTCGTCAAGTCCCCTGTCGCGCCAAATATTGTAAATAGCATAAGCTCTCCTTTTTAGGCCTTGTAAACCTTGTGACCTCCAAATTGATTTCGGAGTGCCGCCACCGCTTTTTCACTGAAACGCTCATCGTCCTTAGACTTATATCTTACGAAGAGCGAACTTGTAATCACTGGTGCAGAAACCTTTAATCTCACCGCTTCTTGAAGCGTCCAGTCTGCCTCCCCTGAAGCATCCACGATTCCTGCAATCTCATCGAGGTTGGCATCCTGTTTAAAGGCTTCATGCATGAGGCGCATAAGTAAGCCTTCGATAATTGAACCGTTGCTCCATACCTTAGAGGCCAGCGTAAAATCGATATCGTATTCAGACGCTTTCAATATGTCAAAGCCTTCACCGATGGCTTGCATCATGCCATATTCGATGCCGTTATGAATCATTTTTACATAGTGGCCACTGCCTGGCCCTCCGAAATAGCCATACCCATCCTTGATGGAGATGCTTTGTAGAACGGACTCGATGACTGCCACAGCATGGCGTTCCCCACCAGCCATGAGGCATGCGCCATTACGCGCGCCATTGATTCCACCGCTGGTACCCACATCCACATAGTCGATGCCCTTCGCTTTTAATCCTTCATGTCGTCTAATGGTGTCCTTATAATACGAGTTTCCGCCGTCGATGAGAATATCACCAGGGTTTAACATTGGCACAACCTCTTCAATCATCGCGTCAACGGCTGCCCCTGACGGCACCATGAGCCAGATGACCCGGCGCTCACTGCCAAAGGCCTCTACGAGTTCCTTTAAGGTGTATACGCCATGGACACCTTCAGCGATGATCTCATCCACCTTTTCAGGTGACCGATTCGTGGCGATCACTTCCACGCCGTGGTCTCTCATATTCAGCGCTAGTGCGTAACCCATTCTGCCTAATCCTACCAATCCAATTTTCATATCGTCACCTCAATTCATTTTTTTAAAACCGTCACCTTAAGCGCACCTGGAATCACCTCTATATGAAGGGGTAGCTCAGGTCCTGTTTCACCATCCAAATCAGATGTGATGGGCTCCGGTGTCGAAACATTGATGTTTTTAGCCTGCATGTACTGAATATAGTCGCTTTTAGGATGCTCACCGTTCCAAACCTGAATAATAAGTGGCATTAGCTCTAAAACAGGGCATTTTTTAAAGACCAATACGTCCATCATGCCATCTGAAATATCAGAGTACGGTGCAAGCTTTCTAAACCCTCCCGCAGACTTGCCGTTCATCACCAGAACGAAAAATATCGGTTCATCGATGACGACACCATCCGCCTCAATTCGCGCATGTAGGGTGCGGAGTTTGGGAATTTCTTCAATCCCCTTTATATAATAGGCAAGCACACCAAGGACGTTCTTAAACTGTTCGTTGACGCGTTGACTGATATCCACGAGATTGCCGAAGCTGGCGACGTTTATAAAATATTGCTCATTAACCTTGCCTAAATCGCATTTCATGGTTTCTTCACTCAGCGCCACCTCTATCATCCCTTCGATATCACGTGGAATCTCGAAATATTGGGCGAAGTCGTTTGCCGTGCCTGATGGGAACAGCGCAATCGGGCAATCGATCCCCAGCCTCATCATCAGGTTCACCACCTGATGAACGGTGCCATCACCACCTGAAATGACGATTTTTTTAAACGTGCTAAAATCCAGCGTTTGCATATACGCTTCTAAAAGCTGCATGTCGTTCATCCTGTAAGGGATTACATGGAGGCCCTTCGACTGAAAACGGTCGATGATCAAATCGAGGTGTGTCGCAAAGCTACGCGTTCCTGAACGCGGATTATAAAGCAATAATACATTCATAGGTCATCTCCAATTATGTCGTTGATTACATAGTATACCCTGTCGAAGGGTTTAAATCCCATGGATTCGTATAATTTGCCAGCCGTTGGTGAATCATACTGTAAATATAAGGTCATTTGCGCGTCTAAAAGTTGATCCACTAAAGCCTCCAGACAAGCGCGACCATAGCCCATTCCCTGATATTCTGGATGCGTGGCCACGCCGACAATCACCGCCTTGCCCCCGCCCTCATAATCACTTTGCGCCACTGCTATCAGTTGATGATTCATAAACAGACCTACCGCGCGTCCCCTTTTTGATAAAAGCTTCTCCTCCATATAGGATTGACTAGCAAAGCTTTTAAAGACCCTTTGATAAAGGGTGACCACTTCGGGAAGATGGCTAGTGTCTAGGCTGACTGCCCTTAACTTCATGTCATGATGCCTTGGTATATAATGCTTACTTTCAAGCGCTGCGATCATCGCTGCCTCTTTGACCTCATAATCTGGATTAATAAAAAGTAAGTAATCCTTGAATGCGGTGGTGACGTTGGCTTGCTTCCAAGAAATGCTACGAATAATCGCGCTTGTCTCATCCGCGAGCGACATCAGCTCAGTGTCTGGATGCTTAATCATTTGTAGGATCCCCGTCTTTCTTAAAAACAGGCCAAAAACAGGTTCATCGTGCTGAGTGATCTGCCATGTGTTCAAATAAGTCTGGTGGTTATCAAGGGTCAAGCAGACAAAATAATTGCGTGCCGGATCCATACGTGCAAGTTCATAGAGTTTATGGGCTTTGGTGGGTACGAGTGTGTGCATTTTCTTCATCCTTTTTTGTCATGGTTTTTTTTATGAACTCAATTTGTTTAATATAAGCTTTGGGCAGTGCCAAAGCGTTAAGCTCTGTCATATTTACCCATTCCATTTTAGGGTAATCAATTTGGATCTCATCTTCTAATTCTAAATAGAGGAGCTCTGTCTGCCACTTGATGTGGGTGAATACATGAGGCATCCCCTTTTCACTTTCCAGTAGCTTAGGTCGCACGCCAAACTGGTTTTCAAACCAACCATATAAGGCCTCTACTTCTAAGACCTCAGATTCAAAGGGCATCTCATATCGGGGAAAGCCCCATAAATTCCCCAGTAAACCACCGGAATCGTGTTTGATGACCAATAATTTAGAGGGGTTCAATTTAGAACGAACGATACAAATAGCGACCTTTTGGACCCTTTGTGGTGTTTTTTTGAGTTTAACGGGAAAGTCATCAACCCTTTGGCTTTGGTTAGCGCAGCATGCCTGTCCAATCGGGCAGACTTCACACTTCCACCGCTTCGGGGTGCATACTGTGGCGCCCAGTTCCATGAGTGCTTGATTAAAATCACCAACCCGGTCTGGTAGAAGGGCTGTGGTCTGCTCTACGAATAATCCATGATTTTGGGGTTGGTTTATGGCAGCATCGATACAAAACAGTCTGGATATGACGCGTAGAACATTGCCATCAACAGCGGGTACTTTTTCATCAAATGCAATGCTGGCGATAGCACCTGCAGTATACGGACCAATTCCTGGCAATTTTAATAGTGCTTCATAACAGCTAGGGAAAACGCCCCCATATTCTTCCACCACTTTTTTTGCACAAAGGTGCAGGTTTCGCGCACGCGAATAATAACCAAGCCCCTCCCAGCATTTAAAAACCTGTTCTTCATCAGCATCTGCCAGAGTATAGACATCAGGAAAAACCGAAATGAACCGATTAAAATAGTCGATTACGGTGACCACTTGTGTCTGCTGTAGCATGATTTCCGACAGCCATATGCGGTATGGTTCTTTATTTTCTCGCCAAGGCAACTGGCGTTTCATTTGATCATACCACTTAAGCAACTGCTGTGAGATTACTTCGTTACGCAACTGTTTCCTCCCTTGCATTTCGCTTTTTTTAACCGTTCGGAAACGCGTTTGATTAGTGCTTCTATGCTGTCGCCACTTCGAATGACTGATCCACCAACCGAAACGGTAAAATCGATTTCGCCCAACTCGCCGCCACGAACAGCGCTCGCTTCTGAAAGCACTCTGACCTTTTCACTCAACAGCTTCAAGGCGTCATTTGATACATTAGTAAATAAGAATACAAACTCGTCGTTCTGCCATCTTCCGATCATATCGGCGAGCTTAAAAGACTGACGGTAGCATTCTGCAAGCAGTTTCAGCAGTTCATCTGCCCGGTCTCTTCCATAGGTACTGTTAACCCCTTCAAAATTATCGATGTCTACCATCAGCACACCGAAGGGAATATTCATTTTATCAAAGTCGTTCATTTTAGCGAGTAGCTCGTGTTCAAACCGGGTTTTGTTTGCCAGTCCTGTGAGCTTGTCGCGGAGAGGTTTATTTTCAATAGCGCCCAGCCTACGCGAGGTACCATTCAACTCATTGTTTTCGATAAAAATTTCTACAGTCCCCACGACTTCCCCCGCTTTGATAAACGGCATCATTTTAAGATTGACTGGGATGCGATGGCCCTTTTTATGCTGTATATAGGTTTCCATCTCCTTGATTTGTGATTCCGGATTCCTAATATTCTCTAATAAATAGAGCTGGCGGCCGCTCACGTCAATCGGGTTCAGTAAATCGTCATGACAAAAAAGTCCTAGAGTCTCATCTGAAGTGAATCCTGTAATCCGAGTTGCGCCCTTGTTCCAGTACTGAATGCGGTTTTCCAAATCTACGATCATGACGGCTTCAAAAAGGTGATCCAGCATGGCAGGTTCAAAGGATATATTCATTTTGGTCTCCTTATAATGTTATTCTAATGATAGTATATACCCATTTGTCAAAAAAATACTGCAACTCACCACCTTTTGGTTTATAATAATAATACTGCTACCCATTTCAGAAATGAGGATTTATCATGACTAATCAAGACAAGTATATCTATCTCGTGTTTAGCAATACCTATACATGGCTTGCTCGAGCACTTAAATATTTTCAGCCTTCAAAATATGTCCACACTTCCATCGGCTTTACTGAAGACTTTTCAGAGATCTACTCCTTTGGTAGAACACAGCCAAACAACCCATTTTCAGGCGGATTTGTAAAAGAGAATTTATATGACGGCGTCTATAAAATGAACAAGCAAAGCTCTTGTCAAATTTTTAGGATTCCAGTTACCGATGAACAGTATGAGGGTTTGAAGAAAGACATCGAGTATTTTTACGCCCACAGACACGAGTATCGCTACAACTTTATCGGCCTTTTCGGCGTCCTTTTCAACCGCCCTATCAAAAGACAAAAGCATTATTTTTGCTCACAATTCATTTATAAGCTTCTAAATAAGCACCATATTTTCGATTTAGATAAACACCCTGAGCTGGTTCAGACCATCGACCTCATGGGAATCGAAAACAAAGCGCTGATTTACGAAGGCTTGATCGTGGAAATCAAAACGGGTAAAAAAAAACCGAAGCAAGAACTGGCAAATAAGCACTAACAACAAAAGGACTGAGCGATCAGTCCTTTTTCATGTCTAAAATATGGTGATGGCATCCAAGTTTATGCGCTTTGTGTTTTCGCGATTTCTTCTAAAAAGACTTCGAGAGGCTGATTACCCACAAACTCATATTGGTCGTTGATGACGATTTTTGGAACGCTGCTCACATTAAACTGGTCCGAAAGCGCGTAGAAAGTCTGTGCCTCCACCATTTCAGCATCGATCATCGGGCTTTCAAGGGCAAGCTTGTGCGCCTTTTGAACCGCACCTGCACAATGTGGGCAGCTCAAGGTCACAAACACCTTAATATTGACAGGATCCTTAATCGCCGAAATTTGATTTAAGAAACTCTCCGGAAGGGCTTCACCAGCACCAGAAACCTCTAAAATTGCCGGGATAAATGAGTTGATTTCATGACCTGCGGGAATGCCGTTGAATTTGATGCCGAGGTACTCCTTTTTATCATTTAGCATGACGATGCTCGGAACCATTTTAACGTTATACGCCTTTGCACGTTCTTGATCAGCATCGATATCCAGCGCTTCAAAGTGGATTTTATCGCTTAGCGCTTCAATCTCCTTCATGAAGGATACCGTATCCTCACATGTTTCGCAGCCATCCTTTTGTGTAAAAACAGCTAGCGTCATGTCGTTTTTCATGTCTGCAAAAATAGTTCTTAACTGTCCCTGTAATTGTTCATTTAATAAGCTCATTTGATTTCTCCTTTTCTAACCCTTCTATAGGCGTTATTTTAATCGATTGATATAGTCATTTGCTGTGAGTGCCGCTTTTGCACCTTCGCTAGCAGCGATGATAATTTGTTTATACGGGATGTCAGTGACATCCCCAGCAGCGAAGACCCCTGGTACAGAAGTCTCATTTAATGCATTTACGATTATTTCCTCTTTATTGTTCATTTGAACAAACCCTTTTGCATAGCCACTATTTGGTAGATAGCCGATTTCGACGAACAGACCATTTGCTTCGATCGTCCTCGTTTCGCCTGTGGCTTTATCCTTAACGACGATACCAGACATCAAAGGACCGCCTTGCACTTCTATAATCTCAGTCTCCAAATGTACCTTAACATTTGAGTAGGTGTTAAGTTTATCGATAACGATTTGATCCGCTCTAAACTGACTTCTGTGGACCAGCGTCACCGAGTTTGCGATTTTCGCTAAATCGATCGCCGCTTCAACAGCAGAGTTGCCGCCACCAGCCACGATTACATCAAGCCCTTCAAATAGGGGACCGTCACAAATAGCGCAATACGCAACCCCTTTACCTAAGAAGTCGTCTTCCCCTTTAACGCCGAGTCTTCTGGGTCTGCTTCCAGTGGCTAAAATCACCGATCTAGCTTCCAACACTTCACCTGTAGAAAGATTAATATGAATCCAATCCTCGACCTTCTCAAGCGAGGCCACTTCGGCATCTTTCAGAAGAGGAACCTCTAACGATGCCACATGCTGACTAAATTCCTTTATAAGGTCTTCGCCCGTTTTGAATTCAAACCCCAAGTAGTTTTCAACTGAAGTGGTATCAATCACTTGTCCTCCGGTTTTCTTACCGACTAGCCCCACAGACAAGCCCTTTCGTTTCGCGTAAAGTGCTGCGTTGAGTCCTGCTGGTCCCGATCCTACGATTAATAGATCAAAAACCTTGGTTTTGTCCAGTCCAGGCATTTTTTTACTGTTACCCAAATCCATGTTCAGCTTAAGTTCCATTCTTATACTCCTTTAGTTTTATCACCCCAGGGACGATACTTGAATTTTATGGGGTTTTAATGGCCTGCAGCATGACTACAAGCCTGTTTTTATAATTTTACTAACCGAAGACTCCGTAAGTCCTCCGAACAACTCCCCAAGCTCCTTGAGCGATAGGGTGGATAATTTTCTAAACTCTAAGATGAGTGCATTTCTACGTGACTTTTCTGATAGTAACTCCGTTTTGCTGATCCCTTCTTTACGAGCGATTCTTTCTAAAGCTAGCGTCGCATCCGTAAGGGTCCGTATGCAGGTTTTACACTCTAAATCAAACGGACTTCCTGAATCGCATACCTTCGGGTCACTGTTAAAGCAGTTGGCCGCATCACTCAAGCACTTCACCTGAGAGGCCACAACCTCGTATTCGCATTCATTTTCCAGCCTGCTGCTGGTATAACGGTCCTTAAATAGCTGTCCATCGCACTTCACATACATGGCATACGCGATGTTGATGGACTTCATTATTTTTGAAAGGTCACTGCCGTTGGCATGTAGTATCAAGTGATATTCGCACTCTGATTGAAGGCAATAAGCGAATAATTTGAACCCATAGATAGTTTTAGCCGCCAATACCAGTTCTAAAAACTTGGCTCTCTCATCATCGGATGTAAATAGAACGCGATCGGAAGCACTTCTCTGAGTAATGTGATAAACCCCTTCGGGAGAAGCACCTCTCGCTTTTCTTGCCATGTGCTCACCTCAACTTTCAATCACAGTATAACAAACGGCACTCGAAAATTCAAGTACCGTCCCTGCGAATTAACAATTCATTTACATTTAGAAGGAAAGCACCTTGTCTAAAAAGGCTTTCAGCAGTGGTGATTGTGGCGTTTCGAGAATTTCCGGCGTGCCGTGTTCGATGATTTTACCATCATCCATAAAGACGATGGTGTCTGCCACTTCACGTGCAAACCCGATTTCGTGAGTGACGATGATGAAATCGATGGAAGCCTCCACGAGTACTTTAATGGCATTTAGAACCTCATGCGTCAAAATGGGATCTAAAGACGACGTGGGTTCATCCAGTAGAATCAGATCGGGCTTTATGGCCAGTGCCCTTACGATGGACGCTCTCTGCGCTTGCCCACCACTGATTTGATGCGGTTTCTTATGTCGGTGCTCACTTAAACCAAACTGCTCAAGCAATGCTTCTACCTCTGGTAACACCTCACTACGCATGCGACCATGTACCTTTTCCAGCACCAGTAGGATATTCTCTAGGATTGATAGATGGGGGAAAAGATTATGATCTTGGAACACAAACCCGATGCGCTTTCGATAATCTGCGTCCTCTGATTCCACCACCTCATGGCCATTAACCACGATTTGCCCCGAGTCGAAGGCCTCTAGTCCAGATATCATCCGCAGCAAGGTTGATTTTCCACTCCCCGATGCACCGATTAAAGCCAATACCTGCTTATCATCAAGTGCCAGCGTCAAGTCGTCGAGTATTCGCTTATTTTCATAGGTTTTTATCAGCCGATCAATTCTCAATTTCATGATTCACCTTGTAGTTTAATTTTTTTTCAAGCATTCTAACCAGCAATATAAGAGGAATCGTCAACACGAGATACCCCACCGTCACGATTAGGAATCCCTCTGGATACCTGAAGCTGATCGACTGAACCGTTTGAATGGCATTTAGGAACTCATCCGTAGACATGTAAGCTAAAAGCGCGCTGCTCTTGATGGTCATGGCAAACTGTCCAGCCAAAGGGGGTAGAATAGATGTAATTACCTGCGGAAATACGATATAACGATAGGTCTGATACCGTGTAAAGCCAAACATTTTTGCGGTCTGCCACTGGTTGATGTGGATAGACTCGATGGCGCCCTTATAGATATCCGCGATATAGGCACCTATATAGAGTGCCAATGTCAACGCGCCGATCCAAAACTTGCTGTCGATGTTGAACGCATTGCCAATATAGTAATAGGCGATGATGGCGATGACCACGAGCGGCGTACCGAAGATGATGGTCTTATGAATCTCTGACAGATAGACAAAAATCTTTAATTTCGATTCACGCATAAAATAGAGGACGAGCCCGACAAAAAGCGCCAATACCAACGATACGGCGCTAATGGTCAAGGTTGTGATCCAACCGTTTAAAATGACGCGATAATACTGTTTATAAATAGTGAAGTCGATTGTTTTTTCCAGCGCACTGGTGGAGACGAACCAGAAAAAGATGGCATAAAGGCCAAGTGCGCTAAAAAAACTGATTATTTTTCTCATGAGCTCCCCTTACATTCTGTCGTTTAATCAAGCTAAAATCAATGCTAGAAGAAAAACTCGAGACCGTATTGTTCAAATTCTTCGATTTTGTCCTGTAACCATTCTTCACGGATCGCATCATACGTTCCATCCGTTTTCGCTTCTGCGATAAAAGCATTAATTTTTTCCTTTAATGCGTCCTCACCCTTTCTCATGGCGATGCCCCAGCCTTTAGTGTTTGGTAAAGGTTCAAGGACGGCTCTCGTCGTGTCTGGATAATTTTCGTGATGTCTGATGATGGAGAGCGGATCGTAGATGAAGACATCTGCTTTGCCCTGCGCCACTTCTAAAACAGCACTTGCTTCTTCATCGATATTTCTGATTTGGGCATTTGGGGCATACTGTGCCGCCCATAACGCACCGATGGTGCCTGTTTTAGAGGCGATGATGACTTCAGGATCGTTAAGGTCATCTGGTGACTGGACTTTAGAATCCTTATAAACGAGCATCATGAGCTGACTGTTCGTATAAGGATCAGAAAAATCCACCACTTCTTCTCTCGCTGGCGTGATGGTCATGGACGATATGATGAGATCGATCGTGCCTTGTTCTAGGGCAGGTATCAAGCTGGCGTAGTCTGTTTCGACGATTTCAATTTCACGTCCGAGATATTCACCTAAAGCTTCAGCTAACATGACCGAAGCCCCTGCCGGCTTGCCACTTTCATCTTTCGTCTCAAAAGGTGGGTATTTCAGCTCCATACCGACTTTTAGCGGACTATCTTCATCAGCGCTCTGACAGCCGACCAAAACCAGCATCAAAACGATTAATAAACCCAGTATTTTTTTCATAATGCCTCCTAGTAAGATTAAATTGTAAACAATATAAAGTACCTATCTCTTATATACCTGAATTCTATCATTCAAAACAGCGACTTCTTTTTTTTGCACTGAAAGAGTAAATAGTTTATAATTAGATGATTGCGTAAAATATAACCTTTCCACGAGAGGAGTGTAAACGGTTGAAAAACATCCCCAATATTTTAACCGCCATTCGATTAATTCTGGTTCCATTTTTTCCCATTATTTTTTTCTCAAATCATCCGAACGCACATTTATTTGCACTTATTATTTTTATTATCGCCGGAATTACAGATTTTTTAGATGGCGCCATCGCGAGAAAATATCAACTGATCACCCCGTTTGGGACAGTCTTTGATCCACTTGCGGACAAACTGATGCTACTCACAGCGCTTACCTCACTTTACGTCGATCAGACCATCCCATTATGGGTGTTGATCATAATGCTCATCAAGGAGCTCTTTATGATCTGTACGGGCATCTATCTCTTCTTAAGGAAAGAAAAGATGATTATACCGTCGAATATTTTTGGTAAGCTGGCGACTGGCGTCTTTAGCCTAGCTATCGTTCTGTTACTCATCTCACCAGGCATGCTCGAACTCCAGTACTTGGTTTTCGCAGCCGTTTTATTTAAGCTCATCGCTTTTTCATCGTATGTGAGGGTAATGGTTCAACATCAAAAGACGAAGAAAAAAATCAATTCGGAGGCACCACATGAACATTAAAATACTGACCGACTCATGCTGCGATTTACCGCTAAGCTTTGTCGCGTCTAATAGTGACTTGCTCGAAGTCTTGGGCATGCCTATCCAAATTCAAGGTCGCGAAATCATCGACGATCTCGGGAAGAGCTTTGATCGCTCAGAGTTTTATGGTCTGCTGCGTCAAGGCATCATGCCCACCACCTCTCAAATTAACGCATTTCGATTCGAAGAGGCTTTTAAAGCAGCACATAACGAAGGAAAAGCAATCATTTACCTCGGGTTTACCTCCGGTATGAGTGGAACCCTGAACTCTGCAACACTTGCTAAGCAGCTGGTACTGGATGATTATCCGGAGGCAGAGATTCATATCGTCGATACTTTATCCGCTTCCATCGGTCAGGGCGCACTTATCGTGGAAGCTCTGAAACAAGCACGTTCAGGCGTGAATGCTTCCGATATTGAGGCTTGGGCAAACCGCGTGAAGCTTCAGACCCATCACTGGTTCGGTGTGGACGACCTAAACTATTTAAAAAATGGTGGCCGTATCTCACACGTTTCTGCCATGGTTGGTAGCATGCTTAACGTCAAGCCTACACTTGGTGTAGACCATGAGGGCAAACTGAAACCCTATGGCAATGTCCGCGGACGTAAAAAATCCATCGCACAGCTGGCAACCAAGTTTTCTGAACACTACTCAGCAGCACACCAGTCCACTGTAATCGTGGGGCATGGCAATTGTCCAGAGGATGCAGCGCTTCTCGTCGACCAGCTTCGCCAAATCGATTCGGAGGTTGATATACTCGTTACAGAGCTTTCCATGACCATCGCATCGCACGTAGGACCTAACATGATTGCAGTGGCATTTATTGGCGATGAACGCGAAAACTAATAAACAGACAGTGGCAGTTGGTCTAAGCGGTGGAATCGACAGTGGTACCACAGCCCTTATGCTTAAGGAACAAGGACATGATGTCATCGGCGTGACCATGTGGCTATTCGACCATCAAGCCGAGGAACTGAACGCCGCAAAACGCGTGGCCGACGCCCTAAAGATCCCCCACTATATACTGGATTATCGTAAAGCCTTTGCAGATACCGTCATTCATAATTTTATCGCATCATACGAGCAGGGATTCACACCGAATCCCTGTCTTTTATGTAACCGAAAGTTTAAATATGGTAGGCTCATCAGCGATTGCATCACACTCGGTGCAACCCATTTCGCCACCGGTCATTATGCCCGCGTGGAGAAGGATGCCCTTACAGGTGAGCATGTGCTTTATCGTGCTGAAAATAAGCGCAAGGACCAGTCCTATAACCTCTATCACCTCGGTCAAGACACACTCTCAAAGCTGGTTTTTCCGTTAGGGAGCGTCGAGAGCAAGGAAGCGGTTAGGGCCCGATTTGCTACCCTCAGCGTTTCAATTTCCGAAAAAAAGGATAGCTTAGGCATCTGCTTCATTAAAGACAAGAACCACATGAACTTTTTAACCGTAAACGAGAGCACGTCCATGTCGCCAGGTAAGTTCGTCGACACAGAAGGAAACCTCCTTGGGATTCACCAAGGCATCGCCCAGTTCACCATCGGGCAAAAAAGACGTCTTGGTCTAGACTTGAATGGTCAGTACTTAAATGGCCGATATGTCGTCGTCGCCATAAATCCATCGACAAATGAAGTTTGCCTCGGACTGGAATCAGATTTGCTTTACCATACCGTCATCACTGAAGAATTTAACTTTATCAGGCCCTCCATCCAGAGCAAGCTTCAGGATTCAAACCAGCGGATGGCGGTAGAGGTGATCCTAAGCCAGTGGTCCGAAGTTTACAAGGGTGAGCTTTCGCTACTGGAAAATTCAACGCGTGCACGACTGACCTTTGATACGCCTGTTCGCGCACCCGCTAAGGGGCAAGCGCTGGCATGCTATGTGGGGGATGAACTCATCGGTGGTGGAATCATCTCTTTACACCACCGTGAACTTTTGATAAAATAAACTAATTTTACGGTTATCACTAGATGAATTCAAATCACGGAGGTCGATTATGGAGCCCATATATTACTCAAGTACCCGTTCACACGACGAAAAGCAATCCTTTTCACAAGCGGTTTTAGATGGCATTGCTAAAGACGGCGGTTTGTTTGTGCCCTCTCGTTTTCCTAAAGTCGACCTTTCAAATCCCGAATGGCTCAGCATGGACTATCAGGCAACTGCCCAAAAAATTCTCAGTCTATTCTTAGACGACTTTACACCAGAGGAGTTAAGCACATGTGTGACGAAGGCTTACGATCACAAATTCAGTAGTCCACAAATTACGCCGATTACCACACTTGGTGCCCATTCATTTTTAGAGCTCTTTCACGGCCCTACCTCCGCTTTTAAGGATATGGCGCTTTCCATACTGCCTCATTTTCTGAAAACCAGCATTCGCAAGCTAGGTGTCGAAGACGAAATCGTGATTCTGACAGCGACCTCTGGTGATACCGGTAAAGCGGCACTTGAAGGATTCGCTGACGTTCAGGGCGTAAAAATCATCGTTTTCTACCCCACTGATGGCGTCAGCGACATCCAAAAGCTTCAGATGACCACTCAATCAGGCGATAATGTCGCCGTATTCGGTATCGAAGGCAACTTCGATGACGCACAGCGCGGCGTTAAGCAAATCTTTCTAGATAAAGCACTGGGTTCCGAGTTAAAGAAAATGGGCTATGCCTTCTCTTCTGCAAATTCCATCAATATCGGGCGGCTTATCCCACAGGTTGTGTATTATGTAGCCGCTTATTTTAGCTTAGTGAAATCGAATAAAATCTCCATGGGTAATCCCATCAATATCGCCGTTCCCACTGGCAATTTCGGAAATATCCTCGCTGCCTATTATGCGAAGCTCATGGGCATGCCGTTTGCCAAATTCATTTGCGCTTCTAACGTGAATAACGTGCTCACCGATTTTATCAAAACAGGTGTTTACGATACCCACCGTGACTTTTTCGCATCGAACACGCCATCCATGGACATACTGGTTTCAAGCAACCTTGAGCGTTTCCTCTACTTACTTAGCGGAGAGGATACAGCAATCGTACGTTCCCTTATGAACACACTTCAGCTTGAAGGCAGGTACGAAATCACCCCCGTTATGAAGCACCGCATGCAGGATTTCTATGGCGGGTATGCCACAGAAAGCGAAACACTCACCACCATCAGCAAAGCCTATGATGATGCACATTATGTTCTGGATCCGCATACAGCAGTGGCCTATAAAGTGGCACTGGATTATACGGAAAAAACTGGGGATACGACCCATACACTAATCGCTGCAACCGCTAGTCCGTTCAAATTTTCAGACAGCGTCGCTAAAGCCCTTTCAATCCCTGAAACCGGCGATGCCTTCGAGCAAATGGCCCTCCTCGCACAAACGACGGATACCGTGGTACCTACTGCCCTCAATGCCCTTAAGCGCATGCCAGTGAAGCACGGTGATACGATTAAGTGTGATCATATGCTAGATGCCGTCAGATCCACTCTTAAAAAATAAATCTAAAACTAAAGGTGCTTACCCATCACTTCCTGAACACAGGGAGGATGGCGAAAGCACCTTTTTATTTGCTGTTGATGAAATTTATCGCCCTTACTTGAGGCGTTTTAAGACCTCACATAAAAACGCATAGGTTCTCGCGGTGGAGCTGATGCTAAGGCGTTCAAACGGTGTGTGGACATCGTGCATATTGGGTCCAAGCGAAACCATATCGATGTCGCCGACCTTCTCCTTTAGGAAGCCGCACTCCAGTCCAGCGTGAATCGCCTCCACATGGAGCGCATTCCCCGTCATTTCCTGATACGTGGCTTTCATTAAATCTCTGATCTTAGATTCCACTTTAAACGGCCACTCAGGATAATCGGAAACCAGATAGTTGTAGCCCTTCACTGCTTCAGCGATGAGTGCCATAACCTCGTTGAGTTCCTGCTTCTTAGATTTAACAGAGCTTCTGATGGCGTTGGTAAGCTTAATGATGTTCCCGTTTTGCTCCAGAACACCCAGGTTATTCGACGATTCCACGAGACCTGGCATCCCGGCACTCATGGTATAGACACCAAACGGCGTCAGTCTAATGAGCTTTTCCACTGCTGAAGCCGAAGCCACATCGAACACCTTCTCTGGGTTTTCCACTTTCGTAAGTGTCAGTGTGATTCCCGGATCAGCAACCTCATACTCGTTTCTGAACGTCGCTTCGATGGATTCCACCAGATCCTCCATCAAATAACGGTCGTCTGATGAAATCGTAAACTTTATCGTCGCACGCTTCGCGATGGCATTCATCTTTTCCCCACCAAAAATCTCATAGAGAGCGAATGGGAAGTGCGCATTAAAGATGGAAAGGACACGACCGGCAAGTTTAATAGCGTTCGCACGGTTTTTGCCGATTTCGATACCGGAGTGTCCTCCTGCTAGCCCTGAAATCACCAGTTGGTAGGCACTTTCGTTCGGATTTGCGGTCCATTTCACATCCACCTCGACGATGTTGTTCACACCGCCTGCACAGGATGCCAGTACCGTTCCTTCCTCTTCGGAATCCAGATTGATGAGGATATCTCCCTTCACATGGTCTGGATCGAGGGACATGACGCCGTCCATCCCCGTTTCCTCAGCCGTGGTAAACAGGGCAACCAGCTTCGGATGCTCTAAATCACTACTTTCTAAAACACTCATGGCCATAGCCACAGCGATGCCATTATCAGCGCCAAGAGTGGTTCCCTTGGTCTTTATATAGTCGCCATCCACCACGAGAGGTATCGGCTCTTTTGCGAAATCAAAGGTCAGCTCATCCAGCTTGACGCAAACCATATCGGTATGTCCCTGTAGGATTACCGTCGGCGCGTTCTCATAGCCTGGTGTCGCCGGTTTAGTGATGATGATGTTGTTAGAAGGCTCTTTAACGACAGCTAGACCGCGGTCCTTCGCCCACTGCTCTAAAAAAGCTGCCACAGCTGCTTCATTTCCAGACTCCCTCGGAATCTGAGTCAATGCTTCGAAATTTCTAAACACACCCTCTGGTGCCAATCCCGCTAATACGCGTTCCATATCAAATCTCCTTTCAAGCTTTTGACTATCAGGAATATTCTAACATATTCTCAGGATTATTTCGATTAGCAAAATACTAACGTTAAAGATTAGCGAAGGATTCTAAAGCTAAAGGGCGGCATCGCCATCGAAACCTTTTCCTCTGGTGTGAGTCCTCTCGCCGCATATACATCCGTCGATAGCCCTGCTACGACGCTTGACACATCAACCAGCTGTGGTTCATTCGATAGATTGAAAATGAAATGGATGGCCTCTTCGCCCATTCCCTTAGAAAAGGCCAAAAGCTCCCTTTCTACGGGTGTATTTAGCCAGTGAATGTCCATTTCTTTCAAGGACGCATGATCACGCCTTAGCGCTATCATGCGCTTTACGTGCGCTTTCAAGTCCAGATTTTGATCACTTTCTTCCCATACCATGCACTGACGATTTCCATCGTGTACGCCAAACAGTCCAACCTCACTACCATAATAAACACTAGGGGAGCCACCGAAGCTCATTTGAAGGACAAAGGCGATGGCGACCAGTCTGTCGTCCTCTGATAGCAAAGTGCGAAGCCGAGAGGTGTCATGGCTGTCCAGTAAATTGAAAAGGTTTACCGCAACATTCTTCGGATAGCTTACCAATAGCCGGCTAATGGCTTCTTTATAAGCCATCGCCCCATAATCGGAAAACTCTGTTTCACGGCTTAGCAGATGCCAAACAGGGTACGTGAACTCGTAATTCATCACCGAATCAAACTGATCAGATCTTAACCAAGGATTCGCATCATCCCAGTTCTCCCCTAAGATGAACACCTCAGGCTTTAGCGCTTTCACCACTGTTCTGAACTTTCTCCAGAAATCATGCGAGACTTCATTAGACACGTCGAGTCGCCACCCATCGATGTCGTACTCTCTAATCCAATAGCTGGCGATATCGAGGAGATAAGCCTCTGCCACTGGATTTCCGGTACGCCATTTCGGCATGTTCGGTGTAAAGGCAAAGGTCTCATAGTTAAGGTCACCCGCCTTCAAGTGTTTCTTAGGCGCTGGAAAACCCTCTGCGCTCAGCGCAAAATTCACGACAGGCTCGCCTTTTATATGAAAGCACTGTGCATAGGGTGACTTTAGACCGTTTTTAACCACATCCTGAAAATAGGGATGCTTAAAGCCACAGTGATTGAAAACCGCATCCAGCATTACGCGAATCCCACGTTTATGCGCTTCCTGCACTAATAATTTAAAGGTCTCATTCGTTCCAAACGCCGGATCGATTTTATAATAGTCGATGGTGTCGTACTTGTGCGTCGTGGGGGCTTCGAAGATCGGTGTAAAATAGATGCCCGTGGCACCCAGATCCGCGATGTAGTCAAGGTGATCGATGATGCCTTGTAAATCGCCCCCAAAATGCATTTCATTGGTCACTTCTTTTTTACTGCCCCAAGGCAGAACATGGGACTTATTCAGCGAGGCATCTCCGTTTGCAAACCTTTCTGGAAATATTTGATACCACACGGTATCTTTTACCCAAGCTGGCGCATCAAACAGGTCTTCGCGGTTGATATATGGAAAGTTAAAATAGTCACTGAGCGACTTTTCTATTTCTGGATGGCGCTTTAAATCGAAGACGCCGTGTGCACCAAAGAAATAGCGCGCATCACCTTTATCGATGAGAAACGCGTAGCGCGTCCTCATAAACTCTGGGGAAATCTCTGCGAACCAATAATCATACAGCTGGTCGCTGTAATCTTGTTTCATTTGAAGTGGTGCATCAGGCGCTTTTACCCATTCGTGTGAATGCTCACCTCGTTGCCAATGAAAGGGATCTCCCCAGATGATTTTCACTGCGTCGACATCCTCCTTTGCTGTCCTGATACGGATGTGAAGCGTTTTATGATCATAGGCATAAGCGAACTTACTCTTCGCTTCGTGATATATAGCGTGGTGATTCATGTGTAGCCTCCTAATCGGTTATATGCCCATTATATTTTCTTGTAGTTCTAACGCCTCTTTATAACGCCTGTTACTTTTATAATAGCGGATTAGCATCTGGATGAAATAATGCGCTAGCGATGAATTACAAGTGCTCGCACTATCGATTAGCCGTTTGAGGGATGGTTCGTGATCGATGATTTTTTCAGACCAGTTAATGTTAACTGGCATTTTAAATAGAGCGTATAGCTGCTTCATCAACGGCTTTTCGTCCTGACTAAATAAGGGTTCCAGTTCATGGATGCACATGGGGTTTTCCATACCGAGATTTGCAAGAAAGGCGATAATGCCATAGTGGATGCTTATTTCTGTGGTGAAATACTGCCGATGTTCCTCAGGGATGTTAAGCGCTTCTTGATACTGGTCGAGACAGAGTCTTCCCCAGGCGATGTTGCTGTATATGGAAGCGATATAAGCCGGTGATCCGAGCTTTTTCGCGAGCTTCAGCCCACGTTCAAAATACTGTAAACCTGTGTTATAATCCCCTGAGTGATAAAGGGTCCTACCGAGCATTTCTGTCGCACCGATGATGCTAATGAGATTCGCCTCATCGACATACTGATTTAACGCCTGATCAAACCACTTGAAAGCACTTACGGTTTTTCCCATTTCCAGCTCGGTAAATCCGAGCCAGTAGTAAAGATGCCCATTCATGCCATATTCGGCAGCGCTTAGTAACTTCTCGTGTGCACCTGCCGGATCCGTATAGACTTTCGCATGGTCGATGCCATCATATAGGTAAAACCTGAATTTCTGAAGATTCGTCATCAACGCTTCCACAGAAAGCAATAGCTCGCGAGTTTCGTTAAAGATGTCCCGTTCCTTACGTGTACAATAAAAAGCCAGACGGGCGATGGTATAATCGATAATCAACGGCGAATGTCTAAAGGACATCGCTTGAGATTCAATGGCTTCAAACAATTGCTTCGATGTTGAGAATTCGTTAAAGTTAAGCTCATCCAAAAAGTGCTTAAGTAACTGTTCTCCCGCCTCTAGAAATGCCTCCGAATCGTCATAATGAATGGCGAGCGCATCAAACAACTCCGAAATCACTTGCTCAGAGGGAATAATTTCAGCGTTTTCAATTCTGCTCAGATAGGAACTGACACAAATCCCTTCCGATAAAGCCTTTTGACTCATGTTCTGGTGAAGACGATTCATCTTGATAATCGAACCTAAAATTTTCCCGTTTGTGCGATTGATGATTTTTTTCATGAGGTGCTCCTTTGCGCCATAAAAAGATAACCGAGGACTCAAGTCCTCAGTTATCTGCATTCACGTTAATGACGATTCACTTATCAACTCCATAGTGCTTATAAACGTCCATAGAGCTTTGTTACGTGGTAGATTTTCTTGGCAAGCGCTGGGGATAAATCGTGCTTTGTGATGCGCCATACCCAGTTGCCACCCAATGTCGATGGGAAATTCATACGGGCTTTATTGTCAAGGCCTAAGAAATCCTGCATTTGTGCCACAGCGAGGTAAGCCGTTGAGCTCCATACCCCTCTGATGAAGCCCCAGTGATAGCCTTCACCGCGATCGAGCTTCAGGTAATCGATGGCGAACTCACGGTCGTCCTTGTTTACGTTATCCATCCAACCGGCGATGGTTTCATTATCATGAGTACCTGTATACGCCACGAAATTTTCACTGTAATTATGCGGTAGGTAGTCGCTCTCTTCTCTAGAGTCGAAGGCGAACTGGAGGATTTTCATACCCGGGAAGCCGGTGAATTTTCTGAGCTCGATGACCCCTTCTGTGAGGTAGCCAAGATCCTCTGCGATGATGTTCACATGGCCGAGGGCTTCTTGAATCGCTTTAAAGAGCGCTTTTCCAGGACCTTGAACCCATTGCCCCTTTTCTGCCGTCGGGTCGCCATATGGAATTTCCCAGTAGGCCTCAAAGCCTCTAAAGTGGTCGATGCGAATCACATCAAACATTTTAAGGCTATACTGGATGCGTTTGATCCACCAAGCATACTTATCCTCAGCCATATAGGCCCAATCGTAGATCGGATTTCCCCATAGCTGACCTGTGGCTGAAAACGCGTCTGGTGGGCACCCTGCTACGCACAGCGGCTTGTTTGTTTTACCGAGTTTAAAATACTTCGGACTTGACCAGACATCGGCACTGTCTTCAGCAACATAGATCGGCAAGTCGCCGATGATTTCGATGCCTTTATCAGCAGCCACTGCCTTAAGGGCGAACCACTGTTTAAAGAAGAAGTACTGGGTGAATACCCAGAAGAAAATTTCGTCCTTGTGGGTTTGCTTGAAAGCCTCCACCTTAGGCGTCTTGCTGGTTTCGTAACCCTTTTCCCATTCCATCCATGATTTGTTGCCATTATGTGCCTTGATGGCCATATAAAGCGCGAAATCCTCGAGCCATTCCTTCTCGTTCTGATAAAATTTCTCCAGTTCATGGGACAATTTCACCTTAGAATTCTCATAGGCCAATTTCAGGAGGGGCATCTTATTATAATAAAGCTTTTCATAGTCAACCTTATGCTTGCTCTTTCCCAAATCTGCTTTTGAAACGATTTTTTTATCGAGATAACCCATATCGATGAGTTCGTTCAAGTCAATGAAGTATGGATTTCCTGCGAATGCTGAGAACGACTGATAAGGGGAATCACCATAACCTGTAATCCCTATCGGTAAAATTTGCCAACTCTTTTGTCCGGATTCTTCTAAAAAATCCAGAAAATTATATGCACCTTTTCCCAAATCGCCAATGCCATATTCGCCAGGCAGAGAAGAAATGTGCAATAAAATGCCACTGCTTCTTTTTTTCATAAGACTCCTCTTTTCTTTGCAACCGTTTGCACAATTCCATTATATTTTCATTTTTGCTCATTGTCAACATTTCTCGTGGAGATTATTCCTCTTGTATTGTGCTCATAAATACCCTAAAATAAGAAATAAATGCACCCTCTTGTGGGGTTTTTTAACACATTGATGTGCAACCGATTGCGCATTCGTAAATTTGGAGGTTTCCATGAAGAATTTCACCACCAAACGCCTATGGCACTTAACATTTGTATTGCTTCTTATAGTGAGCATCAGCCTCTCCGGCTGTGCAAAACCATCAGAACCCGCCTCATCAAGTGAAGCATCGCCAGAGTCGTCATCTGAAACAACTGCAGAAGCAAGCACCGAAACGACTACTGAAGCGGCGATCCCCTATCCCGAGACCAACCTCACAAAGGAGGATGTCATCTACTTCATCATGGTGGACCGTTTCGCGGACAGCAATCCTGAAGCTAATCTACCCGATGTGAACAAAGAAGACCTTCGTGCGTTTCAGGGAGGTGACCTTCAAGGTATCATCGATAATCTCGACTATATAAAAGAGATGGGTGCGACTGCCATTTGGCTGACACCGATTATGGAAAACGGTCCAAACGGCTACCACGGCTACTGGATTTATGATTTTTATAAGGTCGACCCGCATTTCGGCGATCTGGAAACCTTTAAAGCACTGGTGGATAAAGCCCATGAAAAAGGCCTTAAGGTCATCCTTGATTATATCGTGAACCATACGGGCTACGATTCGCCTTGGCTGAAAGATCCAGAGAAGGCTGACTGGTTCAACCCGGATCGTCAAATCAACAACTGGAAGGATAAAGAAGAGGTGGAGCTCGGTTGGCTCGCTGGCCTTCCCGATCTCGACCAGACCAACCCAGAGGTTGCCGACTATTTTATCGAAAACGCCAAGTGGTGGATCGCGGAAACGGGCATCGACGGCTTCAGACTCGATACCATGCGCCATGTTCCGCATGCGTTCTGGCAGCGCTTCTCTGATGAAATCAAAAGTGCGTATCCTGGTTTCTTTTTGCTGGGAGAGGTCTGGGACCAAAATGCGAAGACATTGGAAACCTACCATGAAGTGGGCATCGACAGCCTCACTAACTACTCGCTCTTTAACGGCATCGAAAATGCCTTCATCACACGTGGTAACCTGTTCTCACTGGCCAACGCCCTCGATAAGGAAAAGGCGTTTACCCATCCAGAGTTAAATGCCATTTTCATCGACAACCATGATAACGCTCGATTTGCCAGCTTAAATCCCCGCTCTTCTTTAGAGTATGTAAGACAAGCGCTGACCTTTATCTACACCTATCCCGCTATTCCTGTCGTGTACTACGGTACGGAAATCGGCATGAGTGGTGCCTTTGATCCAGAGAACCGCCAGTTCATGGCCTGGGATCAGGTGGAAGGAAACGACCTGCTCGACTTCGTAAAGAAGCTAGACAGTATACGCGACCGTTATATGGGCAGCTTTAAAAAGGTCTTCCATGACAAGACGGCATTAGCCTATGAAATTTCTAATGGTGAGGCGAAAATGCTCATCGTCATTAATACGGAGGAAAAAGAAAGAGAAGTCACTTTTGAATATAAAGCAACTTCTCTGGTGGATTATGATCTTCAGACGCCACTGGCAAATTACGGTGGCACTGTCTATAAGGAAACGCTTCCCGCAGTGGGCATCGCCTTCTATGTCGTGAAATAATCTGCGGATGACCCCAAATGCGTCAGTATTTCAGTCGGGGACTCGCCTAAATACTCCATAATCGAATAGTTAAACCTTGGAATGCCTTTTGTCTTATAATCATAAGCCAACAAGGCATTTTCTATTTTTTTACAGACATTATTCGCAAGCGTGTTGGGCATGCCAGGAAAAATGAGTAAAAATGATGCGGCATCGAGCCTCCCTAAAAACATCGAGTCATCCATATGCTCTTTTATCAGGTCAACCACGCGTTTGAGAACGTGGTCTCCTGTCGCATAGCCCTCTTCACGGTTAATCTCTAGAAAATTTGGTATGGCGATTCGTGCAATCGTCAAGAACCTTACGTCACGTTCCGCATGTTCGACGACGGCGTTTAAGCGTTCTATTATGGCATTTCGGCTTAAGCAGTGGGTCAGTGCATCCTCTGACGAGGTTTCCCACTCATCCCCATCAGTGAAGTAGGTGGCATACCACTCGGTTAAATCGTAGAGCCTACCGTTTGCGATGATCGGTTTGTTTGACGCATCCAGCGTCACCTGATCGCATAGCTCTTGAAACCACTTGAACCCACCGTCCTTGGTTCGAATGCGATAAGTGATCTCATAGCGAGTCAGCTCACCCGTCAGCAGTGCTAGATGAACGTCACGCACATTTGGGTAGTCCTCCACATAAATCCGCTCACTTAGAAAATCCATGGTGAGCGGAGATGGCATCTCTTCAATGCGCCATCCGATGGCCTCCGCCAGTTCAGGCGCAAAAGTTAATCCCTGCGACCTTAAATCCCATTCATACTCGCTAATTTTTTTGATCATCGTCGGTCTATCCATATATGCTCCGTGTCTGTGGCCTTTTTTACTATTATATCATAGCTTATACGGGCTGTGCAAAACGCGCTTATAAAGTCTGATTGCTTCGGCTACCGACCATGCTTGTGCCGAGCAACCTCGCTGCGCATGTGGCGCGCCACCTTCAAAGATCTCCGAAATGCTTCCGTGGATCCCTTCATCCAGATGAGTGAACAGCTCATCGAGGCTCGTCTTAATAAACGCCTCATCGCCATAGGTTTTAAGGTGCGCCTCCAGATAAGGGCCGATTAACCACCCCCATGCAGTGCCCCTGTGGTAAGCCCCATCTCTGCTCAGTAAATCGCCTTCGTATTTTTCATGGAAGTTTTCATCCTCACGTCGCAAGGTCAAAAGGCCATAGGGCACCTTGAAGTGCTTCGTTACATAGTCCACCACGGGCTTCCAATGCTTCTTCTCCAGTACTGGGAACGGCAAGCTCACGGCAAATATCATATTAGGTCTGGGAATCGCCACAGGCTCACCATCGATGACGAGGTCATACAGGTTATGGTCCTTCGCGTTCCAGAATGCTTGGTTGAAACTAACCTTTACCTGCTCAGTCAGCGCTGTAAAATCCACATGTAGCATCTCCGCATCAAAGCCTAAACGCAGTGAAAATTCCTCCATAATGCATAGCGCGTTATACCAAAGCGCGTTGATCTCCACCGCTTTACCATGTCGCGGTGTCACGACCCAGCCATTAACCTTAACGTCCATCCAAGTAAGCTGCGTTTGTTCATTTCCCGAGCTAAGCAGCCCGTCCGTATCCATGTAGATATCGTTAATCGTCCCCTGCAGGTGATGGTTGATAATCTCCATCAGTTTAGGAAATAGCCGCTTCACCGCCTCTAAATCCGCCGTCTGTTCATAGTATGCATATAGGGCGTTAAACAGCCAGAGTGTGCCGTCAGAAGTGTTATACATCGGCGCCTCACCTTCATCGGGGAAATTGTTAGGAATAATCCCCTGATGCGACATCTCTAAAAAGCCCTCGATCATTTGTAAGGCTTCATGGCTTCGGCCCGTGTCCAGCGTCAGTCCCGGGATGGCGATCATGGTGTCCCTTCCCCAGTCGCTAAACCATGGATACCCTGCGATAATGGTCATTTTTCCAGTGGTTTTACGGAAGACGATAAAGTCATCCGCCGCTTGAATGAGCCTTCTTAACACAGGATCCGTCGCGTCCGCATGCTTCATCAGCATCTCATACCGCTCCTTACGTCCCTCGAAAACGAGATCTGCGGCCATAAACTCTGGTGTGATATGGACCAGAAAATCCACAGTGGTGAGCCCTTTATCCGCCGATAGCTGAAAATGCCCTAAAACCGCATGTGCTTCCTGATCTGGATAGCCGCGCTGCGTTTCGATGGGATACCAGCTCACAGGTGTAAGGCCACCATCTGGTATGAAAGACACCTCGTTAGCGACACATTTCAAATAGACCTGTTTGCCCTTCGCTTCCACCTTTAGGACCTTCTGATCCTGGTAATAGAGCGATTGATAATCTGAAAGTGAGGCCGTAATCGCATCGTGGTGGTCTCTAAAATTGAACCACGGCGTCATCTTAAGCGCAAACGAAACAGGCGAATCAAAAACATATCGCACTGCCAAATGGTTCGTTCCATAAGCCATGGCCAGCGTTCGCGTCACCTTAATCCCCGTATCTGCGAGATCAAAGGTCTGCTGAATAACGCCCTCATGGTGATAGCCTATGAGAGCACTCTCTGTATTTTCAGTTCCGGTAACGTTTTCAGTCGTCAGCTTTACCACTTGATCCCCTACAGTAATTTCCTCCTGAATCTTCGAAATCAGGTGCATCCGCTCGATGGGCGGGTTATAGCTAACGGTATAAAGGCCATGGTATTTTCTGCAGTTCACCCCGTCCAGCGTCCCGAAGCTATACCCTCCCAGTCCGTTGGTCATCAGGGTTTCGTGGTTCATGATTTCTGTAATCCGCTTTTCCATTATTCTCCGTTCTCCTTTCCTTTATGTCAATCCTTCTATCGCATTCATCACTTCTGTCAGTACATTTTCATTAATGGCCACCACCAGGCCTAGTCCTTCAAACCCATGCTTCGAACCATCGATGGCCACAGTGACGCAGCCTGCTTCCTCCGCCAGCATTTTACCAGGCGCAAGCTCCCATAAGTTTTTCGAAAACAGGATGTGACAACCGTTCTTCTGCGATGCCACAAACGCAAAATCCACCGAGGAAGCGCCTTGAACCCTTATGCGCATGGCCTTACCGATCAAAGCCGACATGGCGCTTAATTGATACCCCCTAGACGACGGATTTGACTTAGAGAAGTCACCGAAGGTCACGATCACCTGATCAAGACCCGAACCACTATCTGGAATGATTTTCTGCTCACCTATAAATGCACCCAGCCCCTGAATCGCCCAGTAGCGCTGCCCCAGTACCGGTAAATCGATGAAGCTCATCACAGGCTTTTTTTTAACGAGTAGCGCCAGCTGAACGCCGTAATAAGGTATCCCCTTCGTAAAGTTTAAGGTGCCGTCGATGGGATCACATACCCACGTGGGGGCATCCGTCAGTTGTTCATGATTCTCTTCCTCTCCGATAAACAGCGTTTCAGGGAAAAGTTCCATAAGTGCCGCCTTTAAATGGCGCTCCATTTTATAGTCCAGATTCGTCACCACATCCAGGTGCCCTTTCGCGAAAACCTCCGCCTCAGAGTGCACCAGATAAAGCTCAATCACCTCGTCCAGTAAGCGATGGACCTTTCGCCCCATCCCCTCTAAATCAGCCATATCGCCTCCAAATATTGATCATTTTTATTTGCACTTATAAATCTACACTAAACATTATACCCCAAAAAGTCCCCAAAAACCTCTTGACAACGCATTAACATTTTGATAATTTATTAACAAGAAGATCTTTTGTGATGAGTGTACGCTTGTCATCGAAGATTACAACCACTACCTAAAGGAAAAGAGCACTCTGACCCTGAAGGGCATGACCGATGATTCACATATGTAACATATGTGTGCTAGACGCTGTCGCCCTCTTGGATGCTCAAGAGGGCGTTTTATTTTACTAAATCATATTGAGGAGGCCATCGTGGCGACGATCAAGGAATTAATCGATTCACTTTACGAAAACGAAGACCTATCTGACGAAGGATTACACCGCATCATCACGGAAATGGATGCAGAGACTGCACCCTATCTGTTCGAAAAGGCACTTGAAAAAAAATCCAATTTCTATAAGGACACGGTCTACATGAGGGGACTCATCGAGTTCACCAATTACTGTAAGCAAAACTGTGCATACTGCGGCATCCGCGGTAAAAATAGCAAAGTAGACCGTTACCGACTCAGCAAGGAAATGATCATGAACTGCTGTGAGGAAGGCTATGCCTTAGGCTATAGAACCTTCGTCATGCAAGGCGGAGAGGATCCCTTCTTCACCGACGAGGTGCTCTGTGATATCGTTTCCACCATCAAGGCCACTTACCCTGATTGCGCCATTACCTTATCTGTGGGCGAACGTTCACGCGAGAGCTATGCAGCCCTTAAAGCAGCCGGTGCTGACCGCTATCTCTTAAGACATGAAACCGCCACAAAAGCGCTTTACGATGCACTCCACCCAGGCATGAGCTTCGAAAATCGCCGCAACTGCCTTTATACGCTAAAAGAATTGGGCTTCCAAGTGGGCGCCGGCTTTATGGTGGGCTTACCAAACCAGACGCCTGCTGATCTCGTGGCTGACCTGCGCTTCATTAAAACACTGGCGCCTGAAATGGTGGGCATCGGCCCCTACATTCCGCACGACGAAACACCGCTTAAAGGTTCAAAGGGCGGTACGGTGGAGGAGACCCTCATCATGGTGGCACTAGCCAGATTGCTTCTGCCTAAAGCGTTACTGCCCTCTACCACTGCCATGGGAACCCTCGATCCTAAAGGTCGCGAAAAAGCCCTTAAGGCGGGTGCCAATGTCGTGATGCCGAATCTATCCCCTACAGACGTCAGAGAGAAATACGAGCTCTACAAGGACAAAATTTGTACTGGCGACGAAGCGGCACACTGCCGTCAGTGCATCGAAGGCCGCATCAAATCCGCCGGCTTCAGAGTGGACATGGGCCGTGGCGATCACGCTTCCATCCAGGTGCCTGAAGAGGCGCAAGCGGTGCAGATAAAAATCTAACAATACAAACAAAAATTGGAGCTGTAAAATCACAAATGATTTTTACAGCTCCTTAATTCATTTCATACGTACGAAAAGTTATTTACAACCCATGTTTTCCAGACAGTTTCTCTATTTCCATTTTATAGATCAGGACACGTTCAAGCAGTTTTTCCACGACGGCATAGCCTTTTTCGAGATAATCGGGGCTATTGTGTTCCACCACCCATTGCATCACCTTACGCTTTTGCTCCGGATCATCAATTAAGGTAATCGGACCTTCAGCCACTGCTGATACATACTCTCTACCAAACCGGTTTGGGATGACCTTGGTTTCCCCTAAAATCACTGCGCATGCACGAGGATTTTTCTTCATGGCATCTGTTTTACGCCCTTCCTTAGCGCCGTGAAAATAGAGGCAATCCTCTTTATAGATATAATCCAGTGCAACACCATAGGGCAACCCCTCAGCATCGATCAAGCTGACCACGGCATAGTTGTTCGATTCTAGAATTTCGCGAGACGCTTCTTGCGAAAGTTCAGAATCCTTTCTTCTCATCATGAGCAAACTCCTTTACAAATAACCGAATCGATTCATCACATTTTTGATCAAATCGTTTCGAGTGAACTTTAGGCTATTTATTCTATACCCAAAATTTTCAAAGGTCAATCGGATTTGGCCTTTTTCAACATATTGAAGTACTTGCCCATTTGATTGATTCACGGCCTTAATTTTGATTTCGAAGTTAAAATAGACGTCCTCATCATCAGGGTTGACGCGGTTAAGAATCACTTCCTCAACCGATAGGACGGCATCCATTTTATTAGCCGCCATAGGGGCGATTTGCCATAATCGGTTACCCATCACCATTTGATGAAAGGCTTCTGTACATAGTCCTTTGTATCGTGTATTTACTTCCGTTTCCAGTGCGAGTAAAGACTGCTCCGCTTCCTCAAACGTTTCATTTAGATCCGTTTCGATAAATGCCGAAAAGGTCTCTGGATCAGCTGAATACATGGCACAGAAAAAGTCCTCCGCCTTTTCGGACGCCTTAGCTGATGATTGCGCCGTGGATATGTAAATGGTTAATGCGATGAATACGGTGCCTAAAGTGGCAATTCCAAACAAAACCCTACGATAAACCTTCATGATATTTACCTCTGAAAGTCATTATATCCTCTAATTCTTAAGATTTGCTTACAGATTTATTAGTATCATATGAAAAAAGCAGTGGATTCTCTAAAAAATGTGAGAATCTACTGCTCGTATTCTATCATATGGAGTTGAACGGTCTTTAGATGATTAATGTGATGATTAATGTGATGTTTAACGTGCTGTTTAATGTAACAAATATTGTTACATCATGGAAGCGACACTATTTAGGATGGTTTTCGCGATGAGGTAAACCACGATGAACGCGCCAGTAACCATGGCATTGCTCAGCCTAGAGTATTCAACAGGGTCTGCGCCATCTTGGTTGATGTAATAGTGTGCTTTAAAGCCCAAAGCGAAATCGATGATGTTTAACAGAATCATCAAAATAGCAGTGAAGTTGAAGATCTTATTCATCAAATCAAAACCTTTAAGCATGGTTTCTGATAACAGCGCAGGATCGAAAAGAATGTTCATGATGTCGCCTTCAACCACAGCAAGTCCGAACATGCCGATAATGCTGAGTAGCGCTAAGACGATAAACGATTTGATGATGAAGGAAAACGGACGTCTTCCGATACTACTTTCTGAAAATAGCATTTTCTCAAGCGGGTGGTAAATCCGTTCATATTTTTCATCGTAGGCTTTCACTGAGATTTTTGCGATGTCCTTGCTGAGAAGGTGGATGACACTGGTCTTGTCTTCTACGAGCATGGTGGCATTTTCGTTTCTGGCAAGCTCAAAATAGCGGTCCTTCTCCTCTTTATTTAAGCTCTCAATATGAAGAACCTCTCCATATTTCATGTGGATGCTCAGTGCATATTGCACCTTAGGCTTATTGGTCGCTAGTGGTGTTTGAGTGGCTTTGTTTTCGCTCATTAGAACCTCCGAATAATTTGTGATGATCGCGTCATAAATTGCTTTGTTTTTTCATTTCTACCAAAAAATATAGTGGTTTAAACAGTTATTGTCAATTCGCCATTTTTGAGAGCTCTTCGATATACGTTCTTTTATCGTCGATAAGCTCCAGTAAGACATAATAGGCGATAGAGACCGATGATCGGCTCGTCACCATACGTCCTTGGATGTCGACCAGCAAGGCATAGGTTGCCTTCTCCTGCTCCAGAATATAGCGGACCAATGGTTTACGTTCCTTGATATCAATAGGAGCTATCGTTCGTGTGAACTGATTGACCAGCGATGAGATCTTATCGAACACATCGAACTCAATGCTCTCTGCGATGGAATCCGTGATGCTATCAATCAACCGATTCATATGTGAGATGTCACGGTTGATTTCCTTGATGAAGACACCGATTAATATGCGCATGCGCAAATCGCCGCTGTTTTCCTGTAATTTAAGATATTCCTGTCGTTTTTTCTCAGTGACGGCGACGCCCTTTCTGAGGACATCTCTTATATCGTACATGATTTCTCCTCATGAGTTATAACCATTTTTTGAACACCCGTCATTAAGGGTTCTAACAACAGGTCAATAAATAAAGTGGAGAGGTTTCATCCTCTCCACTTCATTATAGCTTTATTCAGCAGTCTCTGCAAGGCTCACCTCGAGACAGTGCCACCCCAGCGTGCCGCATTTGACACGTGCTGGCATTTTCGATAGGCTTTCAAATACGATGGCATCGGCCAGCGCATCGCGCTGTTCTTCTGTTAGTTGCTCGCCTCTGATCATCCTCAGATAATCATGTGCCAGCACTTTCGCTTCAGCGACAGGTTTTTCCTTCACGAGGTCGATCATGATGGACATGGCTGCCTGACTGATGGCGCATCCATGGCCTACGTAAGCGGCATCTTTCACGATGCCCTCCTCAATCCAAAGCTGCAGGGTTAGATCGTCGCCACAGTTGGGGTTATGCCCGCGCTCGATATGTGTGGCCTCAGGTAAGACATGCTTGTTATGTCCGCTGCGGTTATGCATCATAATCAGTTCAGTGTATAGACTATCCATGCTCATAGCCGAAAATCCTCCTTGCGTGATGTAGTCCTTCCACTAGGGCATCCACTTCACCCACGTGGTTATAAATGGAGAAGCTGGCACGGCAAGACGCCATGATGCCCAGCGACTTCATCAGCGGCTGTGTACAGTGATGCCCAGCGCGGATGGCGATGCCACGGTCATCTAGGATCGAGGCTAGGTCATGCGGGTGGATGCCTTCCACCTCAAAGGCCACCAGCGCACCGCGATCGTGGCCCTCACGCGGGCCATATACCCGCACAAACGGCAGCTCTGAAAGGCGTTTCACTGCGTAACGGGCGATGCGCTGCTCCTTTTCGGAGATGCGCGTTATTCCCATGTGCTCGATAAAGTCCATGGCGACCATGAGGCCCACCACGCCCTCTACATGCTGAGTGCCCGCCTCGAACCGCTCAGGCACCGCGGCGAAGGTGGTGCTCTGTTCTTCCACATACTCGATCATGTCGCCGCCGGTGAGGAATGGCGGCATGGCCTCGAGATGTGCATGCTTGCCGTACAGCACGCCAATCCCGGTCGGCCCATACATTTTATGGCCCGAAAAGACGAGGAAATCCGCGTCCAGGGCACACACGTCCACAGGCAGGTGCCCGACCGCCTGAGCGGCATCGACCACAGCGACTGCGCCATGGGCATGCGCTTTTGCGATGAGCCCTGAGATGTCGTGGATGACGCCGAGACTATTGGAGACCCAAGGAAACGCCACGAGCTTCGTCTGGTCTGTGATTTTATCCCACTCACCAGGCAGAAAATCCCCTTCTGGGCTGACATACATAAACTTGAGCGTCGCGCCGGTACGAGATGCCACCATTTGCCATGGGACGATGTTGCTGTGATGCGACGTGATGGCAACCACGATTTCATCCCCTGCCTTCACGGTTGAAAGACCATAGGTGTAGGCGATGAGGTTCAGTGCCTCGGTGGCGTTTTTCGTGAACACCACCTCCTCTGGACGACTTGCCCCGATAAAGGCGGCAACCTTCTTACGGCCGATGTCATAAAGCCGAGTGGCCTCGACGCTGAGCTTGTGCGCTCCTCGGTGCGGACTGCCGTTGCTCTCAGTAAGGTAACGGCTCATAGCATCGATAACCTGCTGCGGTTTCTGACTGGTGGCTGCATGATCGAGGTAGATCAGCTCAGGGTGACTGGCAAATATGGGAAAGTCCGCTTTACTGGATACCATGGGAGAGCCTCCAGTCTAATGCTTCCTCGAGGGAAGCCTTGAGCGTTTCATCGCCCAGCGTCATGAGCACCTCTTCGAAGGCGGCCTTGATGACGAGCTTTTTCGCCTCCATAAACGACAGGCCACGGCTCATGAGGTAGAAGACCTTTTCGCCATCGAGCTGTCCGACGCTGGCGGCGTGCTCGCCGATGACATCGTCCTCAGAACAGAGTAGCGCCGGAATCGAATCAGATTTCACGCGCTCATCCAGAAGCACTACGACTTCCTTTTCACGGCCAACTGACTGAGCAGCACCCGTCTCAAAGATGAGGTTCCCTCTAAACGTTTTCTTACTGTTACCACTAAGTGCACCCTTTGAAAGAATCGTAGAGGTGGACTGTGCACCGAAGTGCTTCATGGTGAAGGACAAATCCAGCTGTGCGTGTTCCTCGCCGAAATAGAGCGAATGCAGCGTCGCATTGGCATGTCGTCCTAAAAGGTGGGTTTCATAGGCGATGGCCTTGTTTCGGCTACCGAACTGAACATCGATGAGCTCCAGATTCGCCCCTTCCTCCACTTGGCACAGCACCTGATCAAAGTAGTGGTCTTCATCTGAGAGGCGCTGTACCTTCACGAGCCTTACCTGGCTGCCGCGTTTAGCGATGACGCGCGTGGTACCGTAGTGATGCTTTTCAAGTTTAGTTGCCTCGGTGCCGTTTAGCACACTATAATCCAAAACGACCTCCAGCTTCGTGCCCGCCTCGGCGATGATCAGGTGATTTTCCACCTGATAAGGCGTCTGTTCATTTAATTGGTATTCGATTTTTATCTTCTGAACATCGGGGGTATGGGCGTGTGTCTTAATGACATGGCCCTGCTTAGACTCTCCGTCGATGTACCGGAGGAAATCCCCTCCTAAATGCTTACTAAAGGCGTCTGTTTTAAACCCTGTTTCTGTCAGCTGATGCGCCTCATCCCCATGATAGGGCATCAGCGTGTGATGCGCACCTTTGGGCTGAACCGTTTCCAGTACAGACGCTGATACTACTGGAAATAGCGACTCTGGTAGCGTTAGGCGCTTCCAATTGGGGACTTTATACGGTGTCTGTGTTTTTATATGATCCATGCTGTCCTCCTACCCAATCGTGCCTTCAAGCTCGAGTGTGATCAAATTGTTGAGCTCCACTGCGTATTCCAGCGGCAGCTCTTTAGTGATGGGCTCCACAAACCCGCGAACGATCATGGCTTTCGCCTCTGCCTCGCTGATGCCTCGGCTCATGAGGTAAAAAATCGTCTCATCGCTGATGCGACCGATTTTTGCCTCGTGTCCGATATCCACCTGATCGTTACCGATTTCGATGATGGGGAGCGTGTCTGATTTAGAACGGTTATCTAGCATGAGCGATTCACAGTTCACGGTGGATTTCACACCCACCGCATTCGGCGTCACACGAAGGAGACCACGGTAGAAAGCGTGTCCGCCATCCTTTGAGATGGACTTGGAGTTCACGATGGAGCTGGTATTAGGCGCACTGTGCACCACCTTCGTGCCGGTATCCAGATACTGTCCCTTTGCGGCGAAGGTGATGCCTGTAAACTCGCTGGATGCGCCTTCTCCGCGTAAGATACTCATCGGGTAAAGCATGGATACTCTGGAGCCGAAGGATCCCGAGACCCATTCGATGCGCCCGTTTTTATCCACCACTGAACGCTTGGTGTTGAGGTTATACATGTTGCGCGACCAATTTTCGATGGTGCTGTATCTGAGCTTCGCCTCTTCCTTCACGAACAGCTCCACTGCGCCTGCATGTAGGTTTTGAACCGAGTATTTCGGGGCAGAACAGCCCTCGATGAAATGAAGGCTTGCCCCCTTTTCCACCACGATAAGGGTGTGTTCAAACTGACCTGCCCCTTTAGCGTTGAGTCTGAAGTAAGACTGCAGCGGCAGCTCAACCTGTACCCCTTCCGGCACATAGACAAAAGAGCCGCCTGACCATACGGCCCCGTGAAGTGCGGAGAACTTATGGTCGCGGTTGGTAATCAGCGTCATGAAATACTTCCTGACGATGTCCTCATGCTGCTTTACTGCCGAATCCATGTCCGTATAGATGACGCCCTGCTTGATGAGGTCCTCCTGCATGGAGTGATAAACCACCTCGGAGTCATACTGCGCTCCGACGCCAGCCAGCGATTTGCGCTCTGCCTCAGGGATTCCCAGACGTTCAAACGTCTGCTTGATTTCTTCAGGCACCTCATCCCAGCTGTGTTTCATGTCGGTGTTGGGCTTTACGTAATGGACGATGTTTTCCACATCTAGGTCGCTAAGGTCGGCACCCCAAGTGGGGATGGGTTTCGATTTATAGATTTCCAGCGATTTAAGACGAAACTCGAGCATCCACTCCGGTTCGTTCTTTTCTCTGGAGATTTCACGGATGATGTCTTCTGTGAGGCCTTTATCGGCGACGAAACGATGATTTTCCGGATTGATCACATCGTATATGCCGCGGTCCACCTCTTCTATTTGCGTTTTCTGTGCCATATCGCCTCCTATGCGCTCAGGCTCGCGTCGTCTAATGCATTTTTAAACGACTCATAACCTTTTTGCTCGATTTCTTCAGCTAACGATAAATCGCCGCTTTTAACGATTTTACCGTCCACCAGTACGTGCACGACATCCGGCTTAATGTAATTTAAAATCTTATTATAGTGCGTGATCACCAGTATGGCGTTATTCTCGTTTGCAAGCTTTTGTACCGTTTCATACACCACGCGGATGGCATCCACGTCGAGACCCGAATCGGTTTCATCCAGTATCGCCAGCTTTGGATTTAAGACGGCCATCTGTAGAATCTCGTTCTTCTTTTTCTCCCCGCCCGAGAAGCCTTGATTCAAATATCTTGAAAGGTATTTCTCCTCCATATCCAGATCGCTCATCTGCTTTTTCACATCTTTATTGAACTGCGTCATCATGGGCATGATGCCGCTCACTTCTTTCTTTGCTGTTCTTAGGAAGTTTTCCACCGTCACGCCCGGCACCTCCTGTGGGTACTGGAACGATAAAAAGAGCCCTGCTTTCGCGCGCTCATCCACTTTCATATCTAATAAATCCTTCCCCATAAAGGTGACCTTTCCCTCGGTGACCTCATGACTAGGATGTCCCATGAGCACGTTTGCCAGCGTCGATTTTCCCGCGCCGTTTGGCCCCATGATCACATGGATTTCCCCTTTATTGATGGTCAAATCGATGCCTTTCAAAATGGCACTGCCATCCACTTCCGATTTTAGATTGTCTATCTTGATGATCTGCATCAAATCCTCCTGTTTTTTCACCTGTCATTTGTGAATTTTATATCCTAGTAATTTCGTAGGATATACTCATGGTTTAATCCTACACCTTTTCATTTATGACGTCAATGAGAATCCCCATCGTTTACAAAGAATTCAAAATTGTAAGCTTCATTAGACCATGATAGCACCTGACTTGCTCATCGCTATGATATAATGATCGTATCAACCATCAAATACAGAAAAAGGAGTGCTGGTCATGAATAGATTTATAACACTGGGAATCGTAATCATCAGTATTACCATGCTCACAGCATGTACCCATCCTGTGGATGAATCAAATGTCAAAACGATGTTATCCACTGAAACAACTGCAGCAGTGGTTTTATCCACTGAAGTAATTACAGAAACTGAAACTAATAACGAACTGATCAGCATCACGCCATTAACATCTGAATATCGCCTAACCGATTCAAAATTCCCCGGTTTTCCATTTGAGATCAGTTATTTAAAAAACACTGTTGATGCTGCTGAATACATATTTTTAAATGTTACCTGTAGTAGCGGAAAGCTTGTTATGTGGGAATCAGGGTATGAGGCGCAACCACTGGCTGATGTAACTTTGATAAGAGATAAGCCCTTAACCATTTACTGGATTCCTTCACAGGATGAAGTGAATCCGTGCGATTTAAAATTCACTGTCTACTATAGTAACTTAGCGGTACCCATCCAAACCATTCCAGCACAGCTACACCTGAATGCAGATAACAATTACACCTTTACACGCCCGTAAATCAAAGAAAAATGTATGAAAGTCTTAACACACATAACTTCAGAGGTTTTACTGTTTGACCTCATCATGATGGGTAATATTAACTAGAAAAACACCTTAAGGAATGGTGAACCCCTTGAGCCAAAAGAACGTTTGTTCTTTTCTTCTAAAAAAGTTATAATATAAGTGAAGAAGACTGGTAATGAGGAGGCTTAAAATGCGGGAAAAAGCCTATGTTTGCATCGATTTAAAATCGTTTTACGCTTCAGTAGAGTGTGTGGAAAGAGGCCTAGATCCCATGACCACAAACTTGGTGGTTGCAGATCCTGAAAGATCCGAAAAGACGATTTGCCTCGCGATTACGCCCTCCATGAAAGCGATGGGCATAAAAAATAGATGTCGATTATTTGAAATCCCAAAGGGGATTGATTATATTATTGCGCCACCGCGAATGCAAAAATATATTGATTATTCAGCCGATATTTATGAAATTTACTTGAGGACTATTTCAAAAGAAGACATACACATCTACTCAGTGGATGAAGCTTTCTTAGATTTGACCAGCTACTTATCCACCTATCATATGACGGCTAAAGAAATAGCCCAAATGCTCATGAGCGTCATATTAAAAGAGACCGGGATTAGAGCAACCTGCGGTATTGGAACAAATCTCTATTTAGCAAAAGTTGCACTTGATATCACTGCAAAGCACGCCGATGATTTTATTAGTGAGCTCAATGAAACAACCTTTAAATCGGAATTGTGGGAGCATATGCCTTTGACTGATTTTTGGCGGATTGGGAAAGGCACTGCTAAAACGCTGTCACGATACGGTATTCAAACCATGCGGCAAATTGCTGAAATGGATGAAACTTTTTTATATGAACTGTTTGGCATAGATGCAGAACTTTTGATTGACCACGCTTGGGGACGTGAACCTGTAACGATGGCGGACATCAAAGGCTATCGTTCGAAAAGCAATTGCCTATCAAGCGGTCAAGTGTTGATGAGAGATTATGCGTTTGAGGAAGGCAGACTCATCGTTAGAGAAATGATGGATTTAATGTGTCTAGATCTCGTCGATAAAAGACTCGTTACTAGCTCGGTTACCCTCTATGTAGGCTATTCTAACAGTTTACATGCTGATCCATCTAGGGGGACTGTTAAATTTGAGATTCCCACAAGTGCAGACCGACTGATCATTCCAGCTGTGATTGCCCTTTATAATCGGACTGTGGATAAAAACAAAATGGTAAGACGCATCAACATCACCTGCAATCAGGTTCTCGATGTTGATACGAATGCGTCGCACCAGCTCAGTTTCTTTGACCAATCGGATGATCAGGGTGCTGAAAAAAACCTTAAAGTACAAAAGGCCGTTTTGGAGATTAAGAAAAAATACGGAAAGAACAGTATTTTAAAGGGAATGAATTATGAAGCATCCGCAACGACGAGAGAGCGCAACAGGCAGATAGGGGGGCATAAAAGTGGGGAATAAACCGAAAACACCGATGCCTCTGTCTGAAAGGGCGAAGCAATTTTTGCCTTTTGCTGCCGTAAAGGGTTTAACTGAAGCATTAGAGAAAAAGGAAAGGGCATTACTACGAGTTGAAAAAATGGTTTTAAGTGAAGCGCATACCGATGAACTCAATCAAAAGATTGCCCAAGTAAAAAAAGGCGATATCATCTCCATAACTTATTACGATGAAAATGAGTATGTACAAGTTACAGGGACTTTCCTTGGAATAAATAAAGTGTATAAATCAGTACAGTTAAGCACCCTAGAAATTCAGTTTGAAGATATTTTATATATTGATTAAAAAAATCACCTAAGAATTCACCGTTCGTAAACCGTCCTCAAAAATAAATAACGACCTAAAGCCTCAACGCCTTAGGTCGTTTAATTTTTCATGTATTTTAAACCTCAACTTTTTACTCTTTTAAGAACCATTTGAACCAGCCAGATGCCTCCCAGGATAATGACTAAAAGAAATGCGCCATTCAGCAGAAGCCATTTAAGTGCGGTTAATACAGGCGCTAAACTGAACAATACTGATAGTTCCTCTGGATGACTACTCATGATGATAGAAATCACGACATTTTCCATAAAGTCGAACAGCACCGCCAGCATCGGTAGATACACCAGACGACTAGTCCACTTTATCTGTTTTGATTTATTCTCAGATTTAACTTTAAGCAAAATACCGAGAAGCGATGTAAGCCATAAGCCATAGGCTAACGGCCATAAAATATCAAATCGGATTTTTGATGTGATATATGCCGCTCGACCTTCATCTGACATTTGACTCACCAAGTCCCTCAAATACTCAGAGGTATAAATCATCTTCGTATCCGGCATTTCCAAATCCCCATAGATGCGGTCGCTCTTCGCGGACTCGTTTGGCAAAAGAAAAAACAAATAGAGTAAAAATAATCCAGTGAATAGCAGGCACACTTTCCAGTTGCTCAAACGTTTGATTAGTGGCATATAATTTCTCCTTAGTTTTTCGAATGGTCGATTTGACTAAATTATACCCTTTTGTAATCTCAAACTGCCAGAAAGAATTAAAACGACCTAAGGCTTCTACACCTTAGGTCGTTTATTTCTTGCACTTTCTTTTCTTAGCTCTCCGCTTCCTGAACCTTGGGTTCGCCGGCTTTAATCATGACCTTGCTGCCGCCGAGGAAGAAGGCCTGGATAAAGACGAGAAGTCCGGTGGCGATGAGCATCCACTCGATGTCGATCACATCGGCCAGTGGTCCGAAGAAGAGCATGGATGCTGGCATGGTGGAGCTGTAAATCATGGCCATAACGCTGAAGACGCGGCCGAGGTAATTCGGCTCCACCTTTTCCTGGATCAAGACGGTGGCTGGCGTGTTAAACAGCGGGATGGTAAGACCTGTGATGCCCATGATCAGTAGGTACACCCAGAAATCGGGGACGATTCCCAGTGCCACCGTGAGTAGTCCGAGGACGAAGGTGGCCAGTACCATGGAGTGGACACGGTTTCTGAACCCGCCCCATGAGGCCATCACCAGTCCACCGATGAGCATGCCGATGGAAAAGGCGATTTCGATGGCGGTGAGCCGCCAGATGTCTTCGCCGAAGGTCCGCGTCACCTGAAGTGGGGTGAGTGTCGCCACTGGGGTGATGAGCACATGGAAGAATGCAGTGAAGATAAAGAATCCACGGATAAATGGATGATTTTTAACATAGTTAATGCCGTCCTTCAGATCGCCGAAGTAATCGACCTTTCCCTTTTCCAGGGCACGGGCATGCGGCTCGACCTTTAGGAAGTACAGCACTGCGATGGCAAGTCCAGCCGTCACCACGTCGATCATAAAAATCGTTTCCAGCGGAGCGACCGTCATCAGTGCACCGCTGAGCATTGGCGACACCAGCATGATCACTGACTGGATACTGCCGTTTATGCCATTCACCCGCATGAGCTGGTCTTCGGGCACAAACTGCGGTAAAAACGCCCCCACTGCTGGGTTTTGGACCGCTGAGCCAAACGCGCGAACCGCCGACATGGCAAAGAGAATCCAGAGTGAGCCCCATCCCGTCCAGAAGATGATGGTGGCGATTAGCGTGGTCAGTGCGATGCCGAAATCAGCCAGCATAATCAAGCGCTTTCGGTCAAATCGGTCCGCCCAAACCCCTGCAAATGGCGAAAGGATAAAGGTGGGGATGAAGCCTGCGACGATGGAGATAGTCATCATAACCCCAGACTGCGTCGTCAAGGTGATGTGCCACATAATGGCGTACTGCACGAGCATGGTCCCTAAAATCGAGAGGGTCTGGCTCGTTAAAAACAGCGCCGTTTCCTTTTTCCAGTGTTCACGCGGCGTCATGGGTTAAAATGGACCCGCTCCTGGCAACTCCTTACGCAAATCCTCGACGAACTGGACGTTTACGCCATCTGGATCCTTTGCATAGAAGAACTGGAGATTCGGGTTTGGTGAAATCATAGGGGATACCTTCAGACCCTTTTCTGAAAGTGTGGTTCTCAGCGCTTCAGCATCATCTGTGGTGAAGCCGATGGAGATGCCGTCGATGTTTCCCGGGAGTGCTTCGCCTTCGATGTGATACAGCTCGACCTCGGTCTCACCGATGCCTAAAAAGGCCAGCTCGGTGCCCGGTGCCGGCGAAAAGCGTCTTCTCAGGACGAGTCCGACGACCTCCTGATAGAATTTAATCGATGCCTCTAAATCGTTAACGTGAATCGTGGTCCATAAAAATGCCATAGTTGCCCCCTTATTTTCTATTTTTATAATGCAGCGTCGACATCGTATACCCGTCGTGTAGCCCTGAAATAATGGCATTCAGGCCCGCGCGCACATAGACGCCCGCTAACTTACGGTTATAGGTAAATAATCCGGTGATGGTTTTAAACGTCCGTTGTTCCAATCCACCATCCGGCATCTCAAGCACATTATCCACCAGTGCTACTGGGCAATACTTCTGGATGATGAAGTCCTCACAGCACTTCTCCTCAAGTAACGCCGCCCACTGCTGGTCCGTGTAATCCTTACCGGCACAGACGCCCTTAGAAGCGTAGTAGTCCACTGGCTTGATGATATATTCGTCCTTGTGCGCGAGATAATCCTGATAGTGTTCATCACGCTTTAGCGGCCGTGTAAACGGCACGTGCTTCTTTATGAAGGCAAGCTGCTCCGCTGTAAAGAAAGGCTGTATTTCCGGCGCATACAGCACCTCGAAAAAGCGTTTCGTGTGGATGATCTGCGTTTTAAGGCTACCGATAAAGCACGTCTTCCCTGCGAGGATACCATCGATCAACACCGGTACCTCGTCATAGCGGTCCATAAGGTCCTTCGTCACCAGTCTTCGATAGATGATGTCGATTTTTCGGCCATCTGCCATGAGATGTCCGTCTGAAATTTTCAGATCTCTCGGATCGATGATGATAGCGTCAAACCCGTCTGCATCAAAGGTGCGTTTAAATACCTCGAACTCGATGGAGCTTCCCTTATCGATGAAGTCTAGGATGGCCACTAGCGGTTTCGAGGAAGATAATTCAGCCGCATGTGCTGTGCCTGCGTGGGCCGTATCCAGCAATGTATTTTCTAGATACTCTGCATAGATGGTTTTCACTTCTGAGACCCAGCTATGGAAGAGCTCAAACTTTTCCACCTGGATTTCATCCTTTATGCTGTTCATTAGGGCCGAATTCATGAGGATTTGACTGAGCTCGTGGTCCTCATTCATGGCAGAGGCGCCGTCGGCATTTAGCTCACAGAACTGAAAATCGCCTGGACCGTAGTAGAAAATGTCGAATCTGCCCATGGGCACTGTGGTTTTATAGTGGTGCGGCTGAAGAATCAGCGCTTCCAGCCTCTCATCGAAGCCAAATAGTGCACGAATCTCCGGTTTTTCTAAATAGAGGGCGATGGTGCGCTCACAGATGTCGTGGATGCCATCAAGTGCTGCACTAAACGTCGCCATATCCGCATCGTTATAGAGCTTTGGGATATGAAGATAAGGCACTGGTGCCCCTTTATAGATGGCCTTCGAATGGGCCACCTGATGCTTCATCTGATCAAAATCCTGCTTATAGGTGTCATAGTCCGCGAATAACCGCTGGACGAGCTTGCTTTCATAGGTCATGCGGTCCTCCTAAATCGTAATAACGGCTTTAAAACGTTCTGGTGAATCAACACGAAGTCGCTTAAGCCAATCGAGCATGGCGCCTTCTGTCTGGATGACGTCCTTAAGCTGTCTCAGGTACTGTGCTTCTTCTGGCGGTAAAACCGCGATGGCATTTTTTAGAAGGTTGATGCCATAAGCCTGAAGTGCTGGATCGCCTTCATTTAAGCTGGCATTTTGACTTTCCACCCAGCTGTCGTCATGCGTTAAGGATTCATCATAGTAGTGGTTTAAGAGCTGTTCGTTATAAAAGACGCCTTTTATGAGCGCCGCTACGCCGAGATTATAAGGATATGGCATGGCATCTGGCATCCGGATCTCGATGAACTTCTTAAGCCTCACATCGGGAAACACCATGGAGAGGTGATGCTCTAAATCCGCATCACTATAAGGATAAACGCTTAACGACTCCTCCAGTGTCATCTCCCCGGAATAGAAGAGCTCACCACTTGAGTATAAAAGAATCGGTGGTAATTTTAGGAGATAATCCACATATGACGCAAAATCAAAATGCGTCGTGAGGCTCCTCGGAATCAGCTTTGACCGTTTAATATCCGTTTCAGCCCATATGCGAGCGCGCATGTTGCGCCCTTTCACAGCCTCACCCTCAAAAACGGGTGTCGCATCGAATAATGTGGCGATGATGGGCGAAAGGTAGTTCGCCACTCTGAACTTTTTGATAAAGTCCTGTTCATCCGAATAATCGATGGAAACCTGCGTCGCTGCGGTTCCCTTCATCATGTTATGGCAGTAGGCACCGTTGTTTTTAAAGTACTCATACATCATATGGTAACGCTTTTTCGGTAAAAGCGGGAGTTCGTCTATCTTCGTTACGGGATGATACCCCAGACCGGCGATAATCTGATTCGGTCTTAGAACCGAATAAATTTCATCTATGACCTCGCGGTACGCACGGTCGATCTCTATGAGCGTCGATAGTGGCCTAAGGCTGATTTCCACCTGACCACCTGGTTCAAGGGTAATGGTGTCCCCGTTTTTCTCCAGGCCTAAAAGATAGCCATCCTGCTCTTGGATCACCTGCCATCCCTTTTCCTTAAGGGCATTCATCATGTCCGACTGGCCATTTGGCTCAAAATAACCATAGCTCCTAAGGGTGTCTGCATCGAGCAGGAAATGCTCGAACTCCATCCCCAGGAGCTTAGGATTTTTCACTGCGTGTTCGGTAAAATAGGCCACCTGCTTGTTAATATAGCTTTGTCTGTCGTAGGCTGTTTTTGATCCCTTCATCGTGCTATTCCTTCCAATTTCTCTCTCTGATTTTCTGATCAAACTATTTCGTTATGCAAAATATTATACAATCAAATTTTATGAATAGCAACGAACAGAACGTGAACAAATCGTTAATCCCGAGAAAATTACTAAGGAAGGTCGATGAGGATTCTCACATCGAAGTATTCGATTTCCAAATCCGCTGGATTAGAGGCGTCACCGCCACTCACAACCTTGCCCTCGATGCTTAAAAAGTCTAAAGTGAGGGTGATGCTACCATCCGCGGATGTCATTACATAAGGCTTCGTCTGGTCTACATAAAAACCTGCTGCAGCCTCGTGAATATCCGCCGTCATCACCACTGCCCCGTCCTTATAAAACGTCATTAAGCTGTCATCCGATTCCTTGGAAACGGTGTAGCCACCAGATAACCCTGCCTGAACTAACGACTCGTAGTGGCTGGTAGATAGCATAAAATCAGCTCCCTTTAAATCGATCATTCTGGACATTTCTTTCGTATAGTAGTAAATTCTGTTGCCATCGTCGATTGGATTATGCCAATAGTAGACCAGTTCAAAGCCTAGCGTGTCCTTCGCATTATCGCGTGTGAAGTCCTCAGGTAAAACCGCCACTTCTTCCACGGAATAGTTACGAAGTAGAAACTCGATTTTTTCTGAGACTTGCTGCTGATTTTCCCCTGAAAGGGACGGATTTGCGATGATATTTCCAGAGGCATCAAGCATGCTGTTTTCTCTTAATAGGTTTTCAAGCTGCGTATTTTGATCCCAAAGGGTTAAGCTATAGCCTGACAGTCCACCGTAAAAGGAGACGGCGATGAAGATGACCAGTAGTGTCATGAGCGCTACAGCTGTATCGCCCTTCTTAAATCGCATGATGGCTAGGCCAAGTGTTGAAAACAGTGCCAGTGCCACGACGAAATAACGCGGCATGGTGATGCCGTAAGCATCGATTCTCACGAAGATCGCCAGGAACAGCATGGCCAGTGGCACGATCATCGCTGGGATGTACCATTTATAAAATTTATCAAGCCATTTGACTTGGTCTCTCAGGTCTCTGATAAAGAAAAGGGTGACGACACTCACCAGTGCATACCAAAGCACGAGGTTGCCGATAATTCCCTCTGGAAGTTTAAAGCCCATGAGGATTTTAACGAAGTAAGCATAGAGAATCACCGTATAGACGGAGATGATCGGAATGATGATATAGAGGAATAGGCTTTTAAAGATTTTCGAGTACTCCTCCACCTTCACCTCGACATTAATTTCTGGAACACTCCCTAAGAAATGGGTGACACTAAAGGCACCAGCGATGACCAGGAACAAATCGAGATAGACCTCATCCCACCAGTTCACACCAAAGAGCTCCTCAATGGTGAACACCATCATGGATAAGCCACCCATGATGACCCCTGAAAACAACACGGTGAGGAAAAAGCGTCCTACCAGATGGAGGGTGTATCGCGATAAGCCCTCACGTTTATGAAAATACGGTGCCATGAGAAATCCGAAGAACAGCATGGCCCAGAGTGCGAGGAATCGCATAACGAAGTACTGGTTATAGTCCTCAGGAATGGTGAAATAGTACCCAATAGTGGCCAGTACACCAACTGCTAGTAGTCCATGACGCTTCACGCCTGTAAGCCCAAGTCTTTCCACCACCAGCGTCAGTGCTGCCGTAAGCGGGATACCCACAGCGAGCGCAAAGAGCATCCGCTCCAGCTGTTCACGATTTGCCGCATCGTAGTCAGCATGTGCGAGGGTGATGGCCGTTATAACGAAGCCTGCCGTGACGATTAAGGTCACTGGAAACCGTTTAAGTGAACGGCTTAATTGTTCTCCTATAAATCGAATTGAATCTTTGAACTTTTTCATTTCAGTCACTTCCTTTTGTAGATAAGCACTTTTTTATGCTTATGCTGATATTTCTATTATACCCCGATGTGTGACTTTATAATATTTCCAAATGATGTCAGACATTAAAAGTTCATTAGATGAATCGTCCATATAAAAAAGGGCTAAAACTGCTAGCCCTTTCATTAAGTCCTATTGATAACCTATAAACTGTGCTTTTCATCATACATCCTGCGGTCTGCCACTTGATAGAGGATATCGAAGTTATCCCCATCATCCTTATACATGGCACAGCCGATACTGGCACTGACCTTGATTTGATAGCCATGAACATCGAGTATGAATGTCAGGTGTTCTTGAATTCTATTCTTTATGGCATGTAGGACACCGAATCCGTTAACGACAGGAACCACGAGCATGAACTCATCTCCACCAACCCTGAACAGGATTTCATCTGACCTAGAAGCCTTCTGCAGCCTTAATGCGACCTCTTTAAGCACCTCGTCACCTGTGGTGTGACCATGGGTATCATTAATCTCTTTAAAGCGATTCAAATCGATGAGGAGAATTCCTACCTTATGCCCATTGCGATTGGCTGCTGCGAACACTTGATCGATGGTTTCTTCCAGCGTGTAACGGTTTCGAAGTCCCGTGAGATGATCATGTACCGACTCGTGTTTGACTTTTTCGTTCGCACGAACGCTGACATAGGAGGCGATACTAATGGCCAATAACGCGATGGTTCCTAAGAATCCAAATAACAGCATGCGGTAGAGAACGTCCCCGTTATGATCCAGTAGTTCGATTCCCACATCCCAGACGAAGGCTTCGTCATCAAAGGTGAACCAGTATAAGTCTTTATCAAGCTGCGCAGGATCGCCATAGATGACGCTGCCTTCAGAAAGGATTACCGCTTTAATATTGAGTTCTTTCTCGTATTTAGTGATTTCCGCGAGAAATTCATCGTGTTTGAGAACGACGCTCACTTGCCCCCAGTAGGTGCCGTCCGATTCGATGACAGGATGCCTGATGATAAAACCTTTTCCGCCTTGCACCATGTCAATCGGCCCCTGAAAAAGCGTTATTCTCTCGTTTTTTACTTTTAGAATGACTTCCTTTTGCGCGTCAACAGTGGCGAGGTCCACCCCGATGCTGGCTATATTCGCTTCATAAGGATAGTTCCAAATAATGGTGGTATCCTTTAGGATGCCCACGTTATTGATCATCTCATACTGTGATGATAGTAACACATCTAAGAACCGATAGATATTCTCGTCATACAGTTCATCATTTGTCTGAATATAGGCCATGAAACCTTGGAGCAAATGGATATTCGTATAAACCAAGGTGTTGAGCTTATTATCTAATACGACGAAGTGCTCGGTGGCTTTTATGGTCTCCTGCTGATTGATTCGGTTGTTCTCGTAAAAGGCCAGCGAGAAGAACATCACCCCTAGTAAAACCCCTATGGTGAGTGCGATTCCCACTGCTTTTCGATGACTTAAGACGTTACTAAGTTGACGCATAAATTACCACCTTTTTCTATGCTATGATTAGACCACAAATTTAAGCATGTGCGCGCTTATATGCTATTTATACCACCTATAGGATTTTTAATCTTTTTTTTGAACACGAAAAACGCCAGAATAGGCATTTTTAGCTATTTTGGCGCTTATAGGCCCTCGCATGGGCGATGATTTTTTCATAGATGGCCACGAGATACGGTTCCCCAGAATAGTGAGCGAGGTCGTCCACCGATACCCACATCACACCGCTATTTTCATCGTGTTTGATTTGGGTGTCCTCGTTCTCATCAGCGATGAGTACGTAGGACACATTCATATGGAGATGGGATGAAACGAACCTCCCACGTTTTACATGACCGTAAACGGGAATAATATCCACTGAGGCGATTTCCTCGAAAAGAGGGGTTATGGCCTGTACACCTGTTTCTTCTATGGCCTCCCTTACGGCCACTTCCAGCATGTCTTCGTCACCATCGGCATGTCCACCTGTCCACGCCCATGTATTATAGATATTATGATGGACCATCAAAACCTTATCAAGCGATCCGTTGAGCACGAGACCAGAGCTAGTGAGGTGCGCCACTTCATTCTCTCGGGTGAGCACATTTGATGGGTTTTCTTCTATAAATTTCAAAATCACCTTTTGATCGTTTAACTCCTGTTCATCAGATGGTGTAAACTGTCTAATTGCTTCTATATAATTCATCGGCTGCCCTCTTTTCTATTGTAACCGTATTATATCACAATTATAATGAACCTAGGAGGTGGGGAGATGGAATTAAAGGATTTTCAAAAGGAACAAGCCATCGCTTGTTTTAATAAGACCTGGAATTATATCGACATGGCGGAGCGCTCCGCAAAAGACGACCTCGAGATGATTCACTGTGCGCATACCTCGCGTTATCTGTGGGGTCTCGTGGGCACACCGCTCCATCACGAACGCGGTGAATGGCAAGTGGCAAAGGTTTATACTTTACTCGGCAAAGGTGAACAGGCGCTCTATCATGCGCAGAACTGTCTCGATATTTGCTTATCGGAAGGCATCGCCGATTTCGACCTAGCGTTCGCTTATGAAGGGTTGGCCAATGCCCATAAAGTTTTAGGCAATACCGATTTGGTGAAGTCATATAAAGAAAAAGCCCTGATCGCCGCCGAATCCATCGAAAAAGCTGGCGATAAGGACTATACCTTAGGAGAAATCGCAAAAATTTAAACAGGTTCTAATAGCGTTTTCCGAACGACCTTTAGCTTAAGTTCATCTTTGATGAACTTTTTTTCTGCGTACATTTTATCGTCCGCGTGCTTAATCATCACATCTATCTGTGTTTTTTCATACTGGCTGTATTCCACGATACCATGGCTAACACTGATAAGATAAGGACGATCTTCTGTGTTATTGATATCCACATAATGCTGGTCGATGCGCTGCCAGATTTTTTCTGCCGCTTCTTCGGCAACGTCTTTAAAAATAATTAGGAACTCATCGCCACCCATACGGATGATAAAATCCTCAGAACGAATTTCATGCTGGATACTCGCGATTGCCGATATGATTAGTTCATCGCCATAACGATGACCGAGGTGATCATTTACCTCTTTTAAGCCATTTACATCGATAAAACAAAGGCTGAGCCGCTTAGGCATTTGTTCATTAAACTGAACCATTCGGCTGAGCTTTGATAAACCCGCTTTTCGGGTGAATACCTTGGTCAGTTGATCAAACATCATCTCATTAAAATACTGATTCATCTCAGAAAACTCGTCGGGATGAACATCTTTGATCTTACTCGAAACCTCATCATCTAGATAGGATAGCGTTTTAAGCTCATCCATCAGAACCGTCATCGGTTTTCTGATGTTTTTATTCGTGGACACATAAGAGTATAACGTAAGTGCAACGAGGAGTGCCACCAGACCCGCGTTTAGTGAAAAAGCCTGCGTTACCTTCTGATCGGCATAATCGGAGTAATCTGTAACCATGGTATTTATGTCATCCACAAACGGTTCAACGTATTGGTTCAGCTTTTTTTTACTTTCACCGTCGGCTGGATTCTCCATACTCTGAAGATAAAGGGGTTTTAAAATTTTCACCCATTTTTGCTGGATTTCTCCTAACTGATGAAGCGCTTTTCGATCTTGAATACGTACACCTGATTCTCCGTCTGTGCTGGACAGTTCAGCGATAATTGCTTCAAAAGCAATCATCCGATCCATAATGGGTTCAAAGTTTGTATTCTCATTTGACAGTAGATTAATGCGCATCGCCATATTATAACTTAGCATACGAAGCTTTCCAGCCTCGTTAACGATGTGTGCTTCGCTTTCAATCCCCTTATAGATTCCCATATTGATCAAGACGATTGAGAGTGCTAAAATAACCAATAGCCCATGTGTAAGTAATAATTGATGTTTAATTCTCATGTCGTCACCCCCTTAATATCAGTATAACTATTATCTGATTAAAGAACGGTGACATAGGTTACGTTTTGTAAGCATTTCCTTATATCTTAAACCTTCCCACAATATTAGAAAGCTCACCTGCCATATCGTTTATGGCGCTTATATTTGCCGACACCTCTTCGAAGGAGGCTGTTTGCTCCTGAACTGCTGACGCCACATCCTGTGTATTAGCAGCATTTTGTCTCGCGACACCTTGAATTTCGCTGGCCGCATGAATTATGGTTTGGAATTCTCCATCAACCTTTGATGAAATCTCCAAAATATCCTTTGATTTCGAAAGTGTAATCGCCGTTCGCGTCAGGATTTTCTCCAGTTCTTTTTTCATGGTCTCCATAGAGCTCTCTTGAATTTTCGTGCGCTCTACGAGGCTGTCCATGGACGTTTTAACATTATGGGTTTTATCGCCGATGCTAGACACGATATCATTTATTTTCTTAGCCGATTCCGAGGTCTCCTCAGCGAGCTTTCGGATTTCATCTGCCACCACGGCAAATCCTCTTCCCGCTTCTCCCGCACGCGCTGCTTCGATGGAAGCGTTTAGTGCTAACAGGTTCGTCTGTGAAGAGATGCTATGAATCAGTCCGATGATTGCTTTTATCGCTTCCGATGAACGATTTAATTCCTCTACCGTTTGTGATGCGTCATTAATAGACGAAACAAAACTAACCAACTCATCTGACTGGATTTTCACCTGAGCGTTTCCTGCTACCACTGATTCTTCTGACATTTCAGACGATCGAAGCGTCTGATTCGCATGGTTTGAAACCCCAGAAATATCCTCCTTCAGCTGATTCACCAGATTTCCCAAATCCTCAAGCTTCGAATTCTGAATCACGGAACCCTCAGCCACTTCCATAGATGAGCCCGCTATCATCTCAGTGGCACGGGTCAGCTCGTCCGTAGTATTCGTAATCGCATTCATGTTTTCTGATAAAACACGTGAAATTTTTGAAATATCACTGACGATCCCGTGTATATCGCTGATGAACGTGTTAAAATAACGCGTCATCTCAGCAACCTCATCCTTACCCCTTACCGCGATGCGCTTCGTCAAATCGCCATTTCCCTCCGACAGCGCTTTTAATTCCTCAGTGAGCATCTGAATCGGTTTGCGGATTCCCTTATTTAAGAATACAAATGAAACAGCACCCACCACAAACGCAATTACACTTAGTACGCCGTTGGTCCATTTTGCCGCAGCAACCTTACCACTTGAAAAGGCTGAATACCCTGTCACCATATCATTAATGCTGCTTACATAATCCTTTACAGAATCATTTATCACTGCTAAAGCATCAGTGTCTCCACTTTCCATAATACCTAAATAAGCGCCCTTATAGGTTTCCTCCCACGAAGCCACCACGGCCTCAAGTTTATCCTCAGTGGGTGCATGAGAAAGCGCCTTTAATCCTTTCGTAGGATTACCCTTACTTATATCTGTTAAAATTTCATCAAACAACTTTACTGCATTACCTAATTCTTCTGTTGTGCCAATCCCCTCGCCGCTCACAGCCATATTTGCAAGTTGCGCCATTCGATAGCTAGTTGCGCGTAGCTTACCCGCTTCATTTACAAAACTAGCATCACTGGCCATGGTTTGATACGTATTAAAGTTAATGGCGACGATGACAAATGCGAGAACGATTAAAATACCAAACGCGATGATCAGCTTTTGTTTGATTTTCATATGGATTTCCTGCTTTCATTGGATTCTGTCGTAAGCCTAATCAAGGTTATTTTTTGTTAGAGCTAGCCCAGTGTAAATAGTATAGCGGGTTGACATGAAAAAAGCGGTAACCTGGGTTACCAATCTTTGATAATTTTCGATTTGGATAATATTAGCTTATCTGTTGCGTCCACCAGCTCTGGCGTTGCTGCTTGTACATAAAAGATAACATAAACGCCCTCTTCCGCGTAATATTTCGTATAGGTTCTTCCGTATAGTGTCACCTCAGGAAAATCGACTAATAATTGATTCTTCAGAGGCCATCCAAACTGCAAGTAATGCTGTCTAAAGCCGCTGGAAGCATGGGACACAGAACGGGTTTCGATCACAGCATCCACCTGAAGCCAGTCATCCGAACCAAAGCATGATACACCCTTTTGATCCTCAGTTACCAGTGCGTTAAAGGACGCTTCATTAATGTCGAGCCCCAATTGATAGAGGATCAATACGCGATAATCATAACGGGTTATGGCGGCTGTAAGCTTCATAAGATCATCAGGACCCTTCGAATCATCCAACCGAATCACATAGGCACCATAGAACGCACTATTATAGGGAGAATCCTCTTTATAGATGAGTGATGATCCATTTTCAAACGCACCAAAGGTATAGTAAATGGACAAATCGACGGTTTCTTCGCCTTCAAATCCCAAACGCTCTATGGGCATATCAAACTTGTTGAAAAGGATCATCGGTGATGACCATTTTAGCCCCTCTAGATAGCCCTCTCTGGGCGATGTAAACGCGATGTGAATACCTTCTGCCTTACCCACCGCGTTTGCGCTTTCAAATTTAGTGATTACGCGCATTAATACGTGGCTTCGCCATGATGGAATCATCATTACTAATAGCGTTATAACGATCAACATGGTGCCTATAAATAACATCGCCCTTTGTCTCTTACCCATTTTGCTTCCTCTCTGAAAACAGGTCAAAAAACTTGGTATCTTCTTTTAGGAGATGCATCGTGATGACATCGCCCACCACGAACCTGACCACATCTGAAATCAAAAGCTTTCCTTCGTTGGACCTTACGATAATTTCATCCGCCATTATCAAAAGCTGTCGATGGTTCTCCTTATGCGCGTCTAGTTCGCTATACCCCACTTCACTCAGCATTTGCTCTTCGTATTTAAAGTGTCTATTAATGTGGCTAAGTACCGCATCAAGCTGAATTTTGATCGTCTCTAGCTTTTCGTTTCTCATCATCATGCCGATTAACGCGTTTGCCGATCTTAACAGCTCTTTATGCTGCTGGTCGATGCCGAAATTTCCTGATTCCCATTCGCTCTTCCACTCTAAAATCTCGTTATGGGTTAGTTCAGGAGACGCGCTTAAGCATATGCGGTTTCTACCTTCCTGTTTTGCATGATACAGCGCTTGATCCGTCCGATTGAACCAGGCCTCCATGGACTCCTGTTCGCTAAAGGTCGATACGCCGATGCTCACGGTGATAATTTCCTTTTCGAAATGCACCACTGAACCCACCTTCTGACGGAGCTTTTCCGCCACTGTCGACGCGTCCTTTAATCCGATACCCGGAAGTAGAACCACGAACTCCTCACCGCCCCAACGCGCCAGTGAATCCACCTTCCGAATGATGCTTTGAAGGGCTTCGGAAATCTTACGGATAACCTCATCGCCCGCCTGATGCCCATATGTGTCATTGATTCGTTTAAAATGGTCCATATCTAAAATCAATAACGATAACGGCGTATTATAGCGTTTTGCACGTTCGATTTCCACCAGAATCCGCTGATTATAGGAATAACGGTTATTCAGCCCAGTAAGCGGATCTACGGTTGCGACCTCTTTCAACAGCAAATTATTCGACTCGAGCTCCTCTGCAATCCGTTTATAGTTGCCTTCGCTTTCCATTAACCGTTCGCTAAGCGCGAGGAGCTCCTCCTGCCTTGACTTAAGCTGTGCATTGAGTTTTTGCACCTTGCGGAGCCAATAAAAACCAACACACAAAACTATCGTAAGTCCTCCGACCACGACGCCGAACAGTTTATAATCAAAGCCCTTCACCACTTCGATGGAAATATGACGGTTGATAATCGATTGGATTTCCTGTTCGGAGATGGACGCGATGCCCTTATTTAAAATCGTCTGTAATATTGCATCTTGCTTCGTAATGCCTATTTTAAACTGATTATCATATCCTGGAACCTCGCCTGCGATTTTCAGATTAAAATAGCCCTCATTTTTGATGATATAGGCAGCCATGGTGAGGGAGCGAATCGTCATGTCTGCCTTCTGCTCATCCACAAGGCGATGGCTTTCTCTTCGCTTTCAACGACGATGACCTGCATGCCGGGGTAATCATTTCTTACCCATTCCTCAATGCTGGTTCCCTCTGGTAAGACGATGGTCTCATCTGTAAATCGTTCAAGATCCGAGATATAATCATGTGTCTGCCGTGTAATGATGACACTAGGATCGATGAGATAAGATGTCGTAAATAGAAGCCATTCGCCACGTTCCTCTGTTTGGTTGAGGCATGCCAGTGCATCCACTGCTCCGGATTTTGCCAGTGAAAGCGACTCATCCCAGCTATTGGTGGGGACGACCTCAAAAATGACGCCTACACGTTCGGAAACAAGTGTGAGAATATCTGCTGCGATACCATGATGTTGGCCTTCGTCATCTATCTCCTCATATGGATACCAGTCGGGATCAACAGCAAGCTTAATAGGCCCTCTCTTTGATAGATAAGACACCTCTTCACTTGTTAATTCTACTGGCGCCACTGTAGCGAAGCCCGCTAGGCCACTTAAAAGGATAAAGAGAATTGTTAGTGCGATGCTAAGTTTCTTCAAAGGGCGATTCACCTCATTCATCAATCTTTTAACGCGTATATTTCAATTGTACCAATCCAGAATCATATACCCTTGAATTTGTGAGCTTAAGCAGGTTCTCCGTCTCGACCTCTTTAAAAAGTCTGATGCCGGATCCAAGTAAGACAGGGATGATAGAGATCACATACTCATCTACTAGATCAAGCGCTCTAAAAGCGCGCACTGTCTCTGCGCCGCCATCGATGAAAATATGACCGCCCTCCTGTTTTTTTAGTTCATCCACGAGTCCCTTCAAATCGCCATTAAAAAACGTCACATTCTCATCAGAATCTCTCTGCTGGCTGGTAAGCACATAGCACTTTCTACCTTTATGGGGAAACTCAATGCCAAAGCTTAATACCTTCTCATACGTTTTTCTACCCATGAATACCGTATCCACTGATTCAATGAAGGCATTATAACCATAGTCTTCACCTTCCTTTTCGACGATAGACAACCACAGGATATCCCCGTCAGGCTTCGCGATAAATCCGTCTAGGCTTTGAGCGATATAGACGATTACTTTCCTCATCATTATTACCTCCATCTACATAAATATAATCGATATCTGAAATGTTGCTTAAACACTTATTGTATTCGCATTATATCACGATTATAATCACACAGGAAGTCATGCACCACATCGGCCGAAACGAGCAAACCGCTAACACCGAGCTGGTTGCATCTAACATGAATCAGTTAAGAGATTCTGTCGATAAAATTAAAACAAAGTTCAACGTTTACAGGCTTGTATAATCAAAAACTGGCTGCCATTTCTGGCAACCAGTTTTTTTATCATGTTTTTAACTATAACGACTTGAACACCCTCATGAAATTTTTATAACTGATTTTGTCGATGTCAGTCTCTGTATAACCTCGGGCTTTTAACTCTTTAATGAGATTTTCCGTCATGGTACAGTTTTCGAGTCCTTTAGTATACTCTGGCAGACCATTAGAAAAAGTGCCCATGGCTTCCTCATCCAAATAATCTACAAAGTCGAATCCGAATCCTACGTGGTCTATACCGGCAAGGATTACCAGGTAGTCTATATGATCGGCTAAACGCGAAACTGTTTGCTTGGATTGCTCCAGATCGATAAACTCTCTAAAGGCATTAACCCCTATGAGACCCCCAGTATTCTTAATCGCAAAAATTTGTTCGTCACTGAGATTTCTTGGAACTGGACATAGTTCTTTAACGTTGGAATGCGAGGCGATGATCGGATGATTTACGACTGAGATAATATCCCAAAAGCTCTTTTCATTCAAATGGCTAACATCGATCAACATGCCTTTAGCTTCCATGAATTTTATGGCTTGATACCCCAGTTCCGTAAGTCCCTCATTAGGCGATCCCTTCACACCAGTGGCAAAATCGTTTGCCATGTTCCATGTAAGTGATGCATGGCGAAAGCCATAGTCGTACAGCGATTCAAGCGCTTCGATTGAATGAATCCCATCTAAGCCTTCTATCCCAAGTACTATAGGGAACTTCCCAGAGAGCTGGGCATCATCAAAATCCTCAACTTTCTTTACCACATGGAGGAGATCCGAATTTTCTACGAGTTCGCTGTGCATGGCATCGAAGATTTGTTTAAATCGCTTTTCAGGCTGATGCTCTGGTGGCGAATCGATCCATATGACGAAAATCCCGCTAAAGATGTTCCCCTTCTTAAACTTATCAAGATGGTGATTTTTGATAACTGCCGCTTCACCGCTCATGCGCTTTTTAACGACATCGTTCCAAATATCACCATGACAATCAAAAATTTTAGTCATCACTTCACCCATTAAAAGTTCGAAAGCCAGTTAGCGACAATAATTGCGAAATAGTTTCCGATTATATAACCTAAGACACCCACCAGCATCGCAGGGGCAATCAGTTTTGTCCAGCCTTTTGAAATGGCCATCGCTGCTGCCGTCGTTGGACCACCGATATTGGCATTTGAAGCGATGAGAATTTCCTCTAAATCGAACTTAAATAATCTGCCGATCACCATCATAATCGCCAAGTTAATAAATACGACGATTAAACAGAACACTAGTAAAATAGGTGAATTTTGAATGATTTGTGGGATTGATGCAGGAACGCCGATGACGACGAAAAACAAGTAAATTAGGAAAGTTCCAATTTCCTGCGCGCCTTTTGCTTCACCAAATGTTTTCGGCATAAATGTCGCGAACAACATGGTAAGTGTGGTAATCATCAGATATTTATTACCTAATAAGCTATTCAGCACCTTTACGAACTCATTATCAGTCGGGATAATCGTTCCTAAGAATTTTGAAATCTCGATGCTTACTGCGACGATTACGATAGCACTTCCTACTGCAAACGCAATGTCTTTTAATGAGATTTCTTTTCTTTGCCAGTATTTACTAGCGAGGTTTTCATCTTTACCTACGCCACTTTCAACTGCATCGATATGGGGATGCTTAAACAACCTTCTAAAAATTGCGATGGTAGGCACCGTCATAAGAACGAAAAAGTACATCGCCATTACCATGTTATCTGCCACGATGGTAGCAGAAACCACTTCTCCCGCAGCACCAAACGCTTCTGACATGGCGACGAAATTCACACCACCGCCGATGTATGATCCGCAAATCATCGCGGCGACTTTATAGAGATCTGGAACGAAACTCTTCACAGCAAAGAAGGCGATAACGACGCCGATGCAGGTGGCAAAAGCACCAATCAAATAAATACCGAGCATTCTACCAGACTCTTTCCAAATCTTTTTAATATTCGCTTGATAAAGAAGCATGGGAATCGCCATTGGAACAACATAAGACCAGATAACATCGTAAACACCAGATTCTGTTGGAATGATTCCGAAATTTGATAACGCCATCGCCCCTACAAGTGCAATGATTGCGCCAGTTATTTTTGATGCCCAATTGTACTTTTGCTCAAGCCAAATACTGACATAAGCCCAACCAGCAATGATCGCCCATAGCACCCAAACATTATCAGCACTAATTAATGCCTGCTTCATAATAAATACCCCCTAAATCATTTAAAGTGATCTTCACCTTATGAACATAATTTAACATATGCTGAACATAAATTCAATATATTGAACTTACATTTTAATATTATTTTCAGAAAGATTCATGTATAATAAAAAAAAGAAGATTTCGAGGTATAAACATGGACATAGATTTAGGCAAAAAAATCAGAGCCCTTCGTACAAAATTAAATCTCAGCATTAAGGAGCTAGCTGAAAAATCAGGTGTTTCCACAGGTTTGATCAGTCAAATTGAGAACGACAAGGTTGTCCCTTCTGTGACAGCGCTTTATAAAGTGGCCAAGGCATTAAATGTAAGTGTCGGATTCTTTTTTGATGATGAACCGAGTCTTTCGACAAATCCTGTTGTTAGGAAGGATGAACGCAAGCGCCTTCTCATCGATCGTTCAACCGGCATCTACGAATTGCTCACACCCGATATGAATCGAAATATTGAATTTCTGTACATTATATTGAAGGGTGGCGAATCTTCAACTGAAGAGTTGATCGCACACACTGGTGAAGAATGTGGCTATGTGCTTAAAGGCCATTTACTTATTAAAGTAGGAAGCAATGAATATTACTTAGGCGAAGGCGATTCCATCTCATTTGACTCTTCAATTCCACATCGATATATTAACATCGGTGATCGTGAAAGTCATAGTATTTGGGCGATGACACCTCCTTCATTTTGAAAATTCGTTCAATATATTAAACAAATAAATAAACATGTTTATCTGGTGCAGCATAACCATTATGCTGCACTTTTTATTTCCATAAATTTGAGAGTCTGTCCACTTTTATATGCAGCATGTATAATATAAATACATTGACAACCACTGTTGAAACCCGTAAAATTACACCTAATATCGCGATGAACACATTGATTTAACTGCAAAAATTATACGAGGTGGATGTATGGAACAAAAACTCGAAAAAAAATACGGTCTTCCCACGGCCATCGCTATGGTGGTAGGGGTCGTCATCGGATCAGGCGTATTCTTTAAAGCGGATGACGTCCTGACACTTACTAACGGTAACCTCATCATCGCATTACTTGCTTGGGGTCTGGGCGCTTTCTCCATGATCTTCGGTTCTCTGGTTTTTGCTGAGTTTGCGCAGCGAATCGAAAAATCAAACGGCATCGTCGACTATTCTGAAATGGCTTACGGTAAACGTTTCGGATATTTAGTCGGTTGGTTTAAAGGCGTTCTCTATTATGCACCATTATCCGCCATCCTCGCTTGGGTTGCATCACTATACACGATGATATTACTGGGAAGTGAAAATCCTACGAATTCAATGGGTACGTGGGCGCTCTCCATTTTCTATATGGTCGCAATTTACTTGCTCAATACCTATTCACCGATACTCGCTGGGAAGTTTCAGGTCAGTGCCACAGTTATCAAACTTACTCCACTGACATTAGTCGCTGTCGTCGGTACAATTTCTGGCTTGATTAATCAGATGACTGCCACTAACTTTGCAAATGCTGCCTCTTCAATCGGTTCATCAAGTGGCACACTTGCCAGCGCAGTCGTAGCGACCGCCTTTGCCTATGAAGGATGGATTACAGCCGTAACGATCAACAGTGAGATTAGAGATTCTAAAAAGAACCTTCCAAAAGCACTCATTTTTGGTGCATTAATCGTTTTCGCCGTCTACGTGCTTTACTTTTTAGGTGTGGCGTCTGTATTGCCGACACAGGATATCATCGCACAAGGCGATCAAGCGGTCACCACCGCTACTACTCAGCTTTTCGGATCTGCTGCATCAGTAATCCTCACTGTCTTCGTTATCGTTTCGTGCCTAGGAACTTTAAATGGACTGGTGCTTTCATGTATTAGAATCCCTTATTCCTTAGCCATTAGAAATCAGGGACCTTTCCCTAAGGCCATGGTCAAGGTAAGTGAAAAATCAGGCATTCCAAGCAACTCTGCTATCTTCTCAGCTGCTTTATCGTTCGGATATGTCGCCCTTTGGTATGCTAGCCTTAACGAGCTATTCGGGCGTTACATCGGACTCGATGAAATTCCCATCGTTTTGATCTACGCCCTCTATATATTCTTATACGTCTGGTACATCAGAACCTTTAAGGATCTCAGCTTCGTTAAGCGATTCGTGGTTCCTGTCTGCGCCATGGTCGGTGCATTAATCATCGTCTATGGTGGTATTACGAATCCGAGCATCGGCTTTTATCTCATTATCTCTGTAGCTGTCATCGCTCTCGGCATGCTGTTCTATAGAGAATCATAATTTGCCCCTAAGGATCATCCCATATAAACGAAAAATCCTGAATCACCCTATTAAAGGAGATTCAGGATTTTTTGTTATTTTCTTAGTATTTTTTCCATCGCCTTCCCGTTAGCGAGCTCATCGATAAGTTTATCTAGATAACGGACTTCCCGCATGATTTCATCTTCGATTTCCTCGATGCGAACACCGCAGATGACCCCTTTAATCAGCCCTCTCGATGGATTCATGGCCGGCGCTTCCTTGAAAAAGTGCTCATAATCTGTTTTATTCGTCAAAACGATGTTTAGTCCAGCCTCATCATAGCCTGTCAGCCAGAAAATAATTTCATCTACTTCGGCTTTTGTTTTACCCTTTCTCTCTGCTTTAGCCACGAGAAGCGGGTAAACACTTGCAAAGCTCATTTGATTTATATTCATACGCGCCATATCAGTCGTCTCCTTTACTATGACTGTTTAATCGGGGTTCTTCTAACAAACTTCGTTGCGCTGTTTATGAGCGCAGATAGGAACACGGTAAGCACCAGTGTCACAGGATAAAGTATCATGTAAAAAATGGTTAGGTTCAAATCGGGTAGAAGACCAGCGATTTGCATCGAAACGATGGAAATAATTAGTGCATGTAATAGATAGGCGGTGAAAGAATTGGCACCCATCATCAAGCTCACTCTGGAAACTAGGTTACTCCTTTTAATCAGATCAGCAAATCCGATTAATGCAAAAATCTCGATCACTGTGAGTACCGCATATAACGGCTCTAAAAAACTCACTTGATTAAAGTGGACCTTCTGATTAATGGCGATATACTGTACATCCTTATAAAAGGCGAACGCGATGGCCGCGATGGCGATCACTGCAGCGACCGGGAAAAACCGTTTAATATGAACCTTTACCCTTTCATAGTTGAGCCCACATGCAGCACCTATACCGAAATAGAACAGCCAGGTGGGAAACAGCCTAGTGTAATTCGTTTTGATAAACACCGGCAGGTCGAGTTTAGGCATAATGGTTAGGTAAACAAAACATAAAATGATAAAAGCAGAGAAAAATACCCTTTGCTTCTTATGGTCAATCTTGTTTGATCGAATGATGCGGATCACTGCGAACAAGACTGGTGAGAAGATGACAAACTGAAAAATCATGGGGATGTACCAGAGATGGTAAAATCCATTTCCCAGCAGTATTTTTTCAATGGTCATCTTTCCTAATGCCATAAGCCCGATTTCTTCTTGAAACCGATAGATGTCATAGGCGATATAAACAAACGTCGCGATCAAATAGGGCACGTAGATTTGCTTAAAGCGGCGTTTAAGGAAATCCGTGTACTTAGTATTTTCTTTATAGGTGATGACCATCAAAAGGCCAAACATGAACACAAACGCAGGAACCGCAAACCGGGATAATTCAAATAAAAAGGAGATGACCCACTCCATCTTAATCGGCAAAAGACCCTCATTTCGCCGCGCCGCCGCACCTAAAACATGCTGGTTAAACACGGCAATAAATGAAAGCGTTCTCAAAATTTCTAGCTCGACATGTGTTTTTTTCATGGACTACTCTTTTATCGGAATCCAAATTTCACAGTGCTCATAACCGCCTTCATCTTCGTAATACAGCTCTAGATTGGGGCCTTCTGCTTGCTCATAACGAGTAGACGGAAACCATTCTGAATAGATTCCTTTCCATACATCCTGTACCGCACTAGACGTATTAGGCTGGAGATACTTTTCTGTGGTGAAAATCGCCCATAGCGTCTCCTGTACATCCACGACTTTATAGCCTTCTGGGATATCTTTTTCTGGCATAAAGGTGCCGATAAGATATGGAAAAGCTTCTTTCCCTAAGTCTTCATAACACATGATCGCATTTACAGGAAACAACCCCAGACCACCAGGATGAGGCGCATCCTTACCTAATGCATCAAGTTTATCCACCGTGCCATCTTGAAAACATGCTTGCCAAAAGCTTGGAACTTCGATAAAATTCTCGCCATTTGCCATGCTGATGATTTTTTCCACGCCGATCATCTTAAAGCTCGCCTTTTTTTCTATCCGATAATTCATCTCATCATCTCCTATGGTTGACTTCCTAGTTTGAATACTACAAAATACATATAATCAATGGGTAGATCTATTACATTCATCATAGGTCTACCCGCTAATGGAAATCTTCAAATCGTTTGATGCTATTAATATGCTATTTTATTTTTCCTGTAAAAACTTCTACATCGAACTCTTCTCTAAATAGCTTATGGTTTTAAAAAATCTGCTTTGAAAAGTGGCAAAATTGAATCGTAGCCATATTTAAAAACCTAAGGCAAATTCAATACTGTCCATCGAAATCCAACTTTCCTCTCTGGATGACTTATCACTTTCTTCAATAAACGCCATTAGCTTAAAAGTCGCTTTCTTTTTTTCATAGTCTTCAAAATCCATCAGCACGTACTTTGCATGTCGTTTTAAGGAATTTAACACATCCTTTTGGGTTGTCAAGTCAGAAACAAATCGATTATTCGTCATTTCATCAACTCCATATACTAAAATTATAAAAGGGCATGCTGTAAAATACAATGTGTATTTTACAGCATGCCCTTGCATCTAGTCTAGGATAAAGAGTACACATATTCTTTATACCCACCATTGTAAGTGAACCTAATAATTTTGGGTAACTTCATTTGTTTAGTTTTAGATACCGTCCCGAATACTATACCACGAACAACAAAATATCTTTAATATAATATGCATACTTCTCGACATCACGTTTAAGTCTACTTCTTTAGCCCTTTATGTTTAGCCAACTCATCGTTTATTCTAGATGTTTTTCTAAAGTCCTATACTGATTAAATCGATTAGAATCGCACTCATAGCAATCTACTTCATTCTTACTTTCAAACCAGTCGCATTTGAAATAATGATATTTGATAACAATGCACAGGTATAAAGTGAAGAACTATAAATTTCGCTGATTTAGTCTTACAACATTTGAAGTAGATTCAACTTGAAATAATTCCATCTTATGAAAATGGAACTATTGATCGACCAGGCCCTCAAAAGGTATTATATATCTTTTCACAATGATCAGCTTAATCGTATCTTATAAGATAATAGATTGCCATTTACTACCCCTCAATAAAAAGGTCCTTGTATACGATACTGTACACTTTTTTGTATCTGTGTGATTATAATAACAGTATTATTAAAAATGATAATCATACATGAAAACAATCAAAATCAATACAGCCTAAACTACCACAATCGAAACATTTAAGTTACCCCCAGTAGTCAATTTCATACATCCAAATGCTATCCATAGAGTTAGGACTGCTATTATATGTATAAGAATCTGCTAACGGGTATTTGATTTTAATATTGCTGTTTTTCAGTTGAAATAATCCTGCACCTAATGCCATTGGCTTAGAACCTAAAGGTACAATTGTATAATTTGCATCCCCATATTTTTTTGTTATTTCATCAAGTGTATTATATAATTCAAAAGGGTTTAGTGCGTCAGAATAAAAAAGCTTTTCAAAATTGATTTCTCTTAATATTCCATTATTAATTACACTTATATCTTTAAATTTTTGAATACTTGCCGGAAACCCATTTACTGCAACAATCTTACTTGGTTCATCATGCAAATATATGTGTCTAGATACTTTGTCCTCAAAACCTAAGATGAATATCATAATATTTTCTTTACTCCTACTAAATGAACCGTTATATCCTGGGATTTCAATTACATTTAGCTCCCCCAATGAATACTTGTAATTTTTAAACAAGAAATTTTCATAAAAATAATTATATGGCTCTGTATAAAAAATTGTTACTTTACATTTAGTAAATTTTCGAGTAACCACCTTTAAGATCACATAAATATCTGGAATTGGGAGTCCTGTCATGTCGATCGCTAATGAGCGAACATCAAAATCAAAGTTTTGAACAATTTCTGTATAAATTGAAATTCGTTTAAACATATCTTTGTAAATTATTGCATCAACAATATCAACATTTTGAAATGAGTCTATTATTACTTTTATTTCTGAATCTAATACGTGAGACTGTATTACAATTTTTTTATTAGAAATTTGATTTTTATTCATTATTCTAAGCAAATTTGATGATCTAAATTCATTATTTACACCCAGAATAAATAAATCATAATCCTTTACGCAGAAATCGTTTTCTTTTATCCTTCGTGCACTATATAAAGATTCAATCATTTAAAAATCCTCCTCATCAAAAATACTCAATTGATTTGGATTTTCATCTTTCTTGACTGTTTGTGTTAGTGATTCAATATACTCACCATTTTCTAAAATGTGGAAAAAATCATTATTGTTATAAAACACAAGATTTTTCCCTCCCCTTGTTCTATATGATAACTGGAAGTATGGTGAATAAATTCTATTAATTGTATATATAACTCCTTTTTTCTCACCTATTGTTATCTGCTGGTTCTTTTCCTTCTTTAAAAGTACACTCCAAACCAATCCAGTATTTATTACTTTTTCTTCAAATCCACCAATAGAATATCCAAATGCAAACTGATTTGTTTCTGGATAAGTTAAATTCGGATCTTGATGTAGCCTCTTAAACTCATTTCCTAATCCGTTCACTAAATTTGATAACCGAGTTCCAAATCCCTTTATTGGCTTAATCATTTCAACTTCAATTTGCGATATTTTACTTGCTGCTCTCGTTTGTATTTCTTTAGAAATTGTTTGTCCGTTTAGTAAAGAATCGATATTCTCAAAAGAAGCCAAAGCAAAAGTTTCTCTACATAAATTAATGAATGTTCTGACAGATCCTGATGATAAATAAGCAAACGTATTAAAGCTATAATACAGTTTGGGTTTACGATAAATATTACAGAGCAAAAAAACTGCGTTGTATCTATACTTATTTATATAATCGTTATTATATTTTTTTGCCAAGTCAGTATCTAGCGAATTGTTAAACTCATACATTGCTCTTTTAATTGTATTTGCATCTTCTCCCTTATTTAATCTAATAATATTATAAACTTCTTGAAGTGGCTTATCGGGATTAGATATTAAATCCTTATTTGCTTTGGTATCATATAACTTATTTATAAGTTTAAAATGTTTTTTTTCATTTCCCACGATATTTTTACTTTCTTCTTCCCAATTCTCACTTTTAAGTAAAAAAGCCTCAATATTTGTGAATCCATTCATCCTAAACTCATTAACTTCACTTAACCTTTTTTCAGCAATATTTATTAGAAAATTTTTATATTTCGTTAAACCAGCTTTATTATTGCCCATATACTGGTTGATTGATATCATCCTATAATCAAAATTCTCTCTTAAAAATTCGTTATCATTAAACGTTTTACTACTCCAGATGCCACCTGTTCTAAATCCTATACGGAAATTTGTATTAGAGCCACTAGTGGAATTACAAAATTTTACCAAATTATTGATATACTGTTGTTGAATTTCATTATAGTTTTCAAACTCATCAATAGCCAAAACAATTTTCTTGTTTTTCAACAACTTTATGTTCTCAGTTATTATATCAATAAGTTTAAAAGATGCAGATTTTTCACCTAACTTACATTTTGGATTGAAAACCAAAGAACTTTCAAAATATTGATTACTTCTGAAATTATCAATTTCATTATTCAAAATACTCAATTGATTTTCTATAATGTCAAGATTGTCACACTTTTCAATTTTTAATAAATTTCCGATTTGTAAACATAAATTATCAAGTTCAAAATCCTTAACTATCCCATCAGCTATTAGATTTTTTACAAAATCTAATATAGCATAGAAAATATTCAGCTCAAAAAATTCAATGAATACTCTTTTCCATACATCTATCTCAGTTTCACTCTCAACAATATTCATGTTCATAATCGCCGAAGTATCCAATCTAATGTATACAGATAAACTTTTCAACTTTTCTAAATAAGTAATGTCGTTAGCGCTAGTTTTTAACATCATTTTTTGACATGGATAAGACATGTATTTCAGAATCATTGTCTTTCCTGATCCTCTATGGCCACTTAAGAAATACGGCATGGAGTCTTCAAACAAATCACTTTCACTAACATCTTCAATTATTGTATTAAATGGGCTATACCAATACTTTAAAATATCTTCTTCACTATATGTATTGGCATTATAGTCTAAAAACGGATTTTTATACGAATCTGTGTTTGTCATAATAATTCACTCCCTTAAAATTATCGCCATACACTTTTGAACTCCTTTTGAAAATTCCGGAATATCTGTCTGTATTAGCCCAAAAAATTGGTAAAGTATTATTAGGAATATTATAAAAAAAGCCTAATGCCAACTGACAATTATTATATCCAAAGGGATTTCGAAACGTAAACTTATCTGAATAAAATTCGACAAAACCTTTGACAACATTCATTAATTTAAAATCATCTCCGAAAATATAAGATTTATTCGAAAAAACCTGCTCTCTTTCATCTAATAAGATTCCAGGCAACAACACAAAATCTAGATTATACTTTATAACAAGTTCTTCTTCTATATACTGTTTTGCATTGGATGTTAAGATAAGAGGAGTAAAAAAAATCTTTTTCCCTATGAACTTACTTTTGTTTGTCTCGAAATACTTAACAACTTGTGTTCCAGACAAGGAAACATCATCAATAAAGACAATATTCTTTGAGTTTTCAATATTAACATCACTATCAAAATAAAACCGATTCTTAGGTATCATATTTTCTTGTCTATAGTAGTACAATAAATTTGAACCACTTTCACTTGGATTCCCAATTGGAATGAATACAGTTTCATCAACAATTTTTATACTAATATCATTCAAATTAGTATGTTTTTCATTAGAATGTTCAAGTGCGAAATGGATGAATTTTTTAAATGTCTTTTTACATAAAAATCTTACTTCATCAATATTGTAATGTACATAATTGCTTAATAACAACAATGCAACGCGATGTTCTAACTGCTCATCATTTAAATAAGATCCATCAAAATGCATTAGCCAATTATCAATGTCACTTTTTAATATTTGAATATTCCAAACCATTTTAGACATATCGAAAATTAATTCTTCAAGGTCATTTTGAGAAGGCAATATGTTATTCATTGTTTTCCTCCAAATAAAATCTCCCTCTAGAACCTTCAAAGTAACTTTTTTGAGATTCAACGGCGATCCAATTTCTTGAAAGACTTTCAGCGACTTCTCCAGTTGTATTGCTTCCAGCAAATGGATCAAACACAAGATCATTTTCTTCAGTGAGAAATTTGATGAAAAATTCTGGCAATTCTTTTGGCATTCTTGCAGGATGAAGGATTAAATTATTCTGTTTGCAATATTTGATATACTTGTCATTTGAATTAGTATTACTTATAGTTAAAACGTTTGGTGCAATGGAGCCCCCATTATTTGAAAAAAACGATTTTTCACCTATTTTATGTTCAGATGGTCTTTTACCACTATTATACTTATTTGTTTTAAGTAATTTTCTCATACTCTTACTATATTCCACTAAAACGTTACGATTATTCGCTTTAGGAAATGGAGTTTTTGACAACCACCATACTCTTGTAAAAGAATCTTTAACTCTAATTCTTCGTTTATTAACCCATTCAATCGGTGTTGGCAAACGTGATGGATTATATACTATGAATTCTTGGCAAAGATATAGATTTGATGCTTTTTTAAATTCAAGTAAGGCTTCCATCGGCAACGTTGAAAAAATGGGAACACCCTTTTCCCAATTGTTGCCAATTTCGATAACAATTGAGCCATCCTCTGTTAACAATTCACTTAAACTCACAGAAACTACTTTTAGCCACTCTAGGTATTCCTCCCCAGTATAATTCCCATAACTTTTTTTTCTATTTAATGGAAATGGTGGAGAAGTAAAGATCAAATTAACTTTCCCTTTTAATTCATAACTAAAATCACTTAAGTATTCCTCAACTTTCATGTTGTACATTTCCCCAAACGCAGTTGAGTAACTCATTTCATTAAAATGAAGCATTTTCTTCTCCCTAAAGTTATTCTTTTACTAGTATAACACACTAAAAACACTGCTCATAAATTATGAAACATAATAAACATATGTTTGTTTAATATTTCAACAATAATTTTACAACCAAAATACTACAGAATTTCAACTATATACATTGTAAACACTTATTAAACTTGCATCATTTATGATACGGCTCCCCCTTCATGATCCTGAATCCCCTGTAGATTTGCTCCAGCAGAATCACCTTCATCATCTGATGCGGGAAGGTCATTTTAGAGAAGGATAAGGCAAAATTTGAACGTTTTAAGACCGTATCGGAGAGGCCTAAGCTACCGCCGATGATGAACACCACGTCTGAGTTTCCTTCGATGCCCAGCGCCTCGAGTTTTTCTGATAATCCTTCTGAGGTCAGCTGCTTACCAGCGATTTCTAACGTGACGACGTACTGGGTGTCCTTCACTTTCGAAAGAATCCGCTCACCTTCCTTATCTTTGATCTGACCCATTTCTTTTTCAGACAGGGTTTCAGGTGCCTTTTCATCAGGCACCTCTACCTGGGTCAGGGTACAGTATTTGGTCAGCCTTTTCGCATACTCGTCGATGGCGTCCGTAAAATACCGTTCTTTAATTTTCCCGACACTTATAATGGTGATTCGCATCTATGCCACCCTTGTTTTGATTTCAACCTAAAAATCACTCTTTAGAGTTCGATAAGCTCGTATGCATCCGATCCCAATCCGATTTTCACTGCATGGACGATGGTTTCTCTGCCATCATCGAAGAGTTTTTCGCCCGATTCCTTCTGGAGAAGGTCGATACACGCTGCATCGATGGCCACCGGATCCTTAGAAGCGAACACGCCGATATCGGCTGCCACGGGGTGCATGTGCTGACCCATACAGTCGCATTCAGGTGTCACATTGATGAGGAATGAGATGTAGAGGTTATCCTTACCAAGCTGAGCGCCATAAGCGTATTCAGCCACTTTTTCTTTAAAGTTTTTGCCACTCCAATCGCTTTGTATCGCACCTACAGGACACACGGCGATACAGCCTGCGCAGCCCACACACTTGTCATGGTCGATGAACGCTGCTTTTTTACCGGAAGCTTCCTGCATCTCGATGGCATCCACATCACATTTGAGGATACAAAGGCCACAGGCGGTACATCTAGAGGCTTTTACCACTGGGTTGATTCCAGCATGCTGCGCCATCTTACCGCCACGTGCGGCAAATCCCATGGAGAGCTGTTTCATGGCGCCACCGAAGCCAGCAGATCCATGTCCCTTAAAGTGGCTCATAACGATAAACTGCTCGTAGTCGCCGAAGGCTTTGCCGATTTTGCAGCTTTTGAAGAATTCTTTATCGATTTGAATCTCATCAAACGCTTCGCCACGTTCACCATCGGCGATGATGATCGGTAGCTGATCAAATCCATGCGCCTTTGCAATCTCCAGATGACTATCAGCTGTGGTTCGTGAGCCTCTATATAATACATTGGTTTCGATATAGGCTGATGGAATGCCATGGTCCTTCAGATAATCGATGACGCCTTCATAGCAAGTTGATGGGACATAAGTCTTATTTCCTTTTTCGCCAAAATGGACTTTGATGGGAACTGTCCCTTTAAAGGTGTGTTTCTGTTCTTTTATTAAAGTCTCCATCAGCTGAAGAGCCGCTTCACTCAGCGCATGATAATCCTTATTCTCTACCCTTTTAAAATAAACCTTAGACATATTGCCTCCTTTTATCAAATACCCTATTATATCCTAAATCTGTTATAACTCTTTATGCCATCAGCAGATTCGCCATATGCTGTTTGACTTTATTTGCCCACTGTGGATCCGTCGCATATCGTTTTCCGATGCTATCGATGGACACGCCATTATAATAGGTTCCACCTGGTGTTAAGTAGGCTTCCGATAGATATTTGGCCACCACGTCGATGCCTTCCGCTTTCGTCGTAAACGTCGATGCACTCTCATAGGGCGAGCTATCATAAGCCTTAAACCCGAAGATGTTGTTCTTTTCAGTGGCGATTTTGCTCGACCCAAAACCCGACTCATGTGCAGCGAGACCTGTTAAAAACCAGGCATTCACGCCATACTTTTTCTCAGCGTCCACGAAAGCTTCGCCTAGTCCTTCTAGTCCCGTGCCTGCGAGTTTTGCATCGATAGCCGCGCCAGTGGCACCACTGCCTAAGCGAACGTCGTCATAGACCGCGTTGACCGAAGTCGCCGTAAAGTTACCACCAGCAGTTGAGAGCGTAGAAGTGCCTCCGATCAAATTCGTTCCTGTATCTACACCTAACTTCGTACGCAAAATTTCATCGAAGCGAGACTTCGCTGTATAGTAGCTCTGGCTTGGACCCTCAAAGCTGGTCTTTATATACTTGTTGAAATCGATCTTATTTGACATAGATTACTCACCTTTCACTCGATACGACTAACCTTGGTTTCTAACCGTAACTTAACTTGTATCAAAGCCTCAAATCCCCTATAATGAGGACATATGACACGTTCATCATTCGCGAAGGAGACTTATGGAGACACTTAATAAAAAGACCCTCTGGGGTTTTGGATTCGGCAACTTGGGTTTCGGCCTCGTCACACAAATAGTATCGGCTTATTTGGTTTTTTATGCAACCGTTATTTTAGAAATGTCAGGCGCCTCCATCGGCCTTCTGGTCTCCATCGGTATTATTTGGGATGCCGTTTCTGATCCCATCATGGGATACCTCTCCGATATGACGCGCAGTAAACGCTTCGGTCGTAGACATCTCTACCTGATTATCGGCGGTCTGGGAACGACCGTAACCAACCTCGCACTCTGGTTTATTCCGAAGGAATACAGCGAGCTGGTAAAATGGCTCCTCATGATCAACCTCGTACTACTTTTAAAAACATTTACGACGATTTATATCACACCTTATACGGCACTGGCTGCTGAAATCAGCGATGATTACACGGACCGTACACGTATTCAGGCCGTTAAAACGACATTCTTCCTACTCGGTATTTTTTTAGCCACTGCGTTTGGTATGCTCGTGTTCTTTAAAAGCACACCAGAATATCCCGTAGGCCAATTAAACCCCGCCGGCTACCATCGCATGGCCGTATTTGCTTCCGTTCTAATGTTTATCTCCATGGCGTCATCGTATTTCGCTACTAATAAAATGATACCCCAGCTCAACTCACGTCTTTTAAGCACGCCTAAGCTCAACGTTAAAACATTTTTCATCGAAATCTATAACTCTTTTAAAAATCGAGATTTCCGTGCCGTGGTGCTCGGTTATCTATTTACCAATATCGCCAGTGCACTGATCAGTACATTGGGACTCCACGTTTACACCTACACCTTTTTCCTCGATAATAGAGGCATCGCTGCCATCGTAGGATCACAGCTGGTGCTCAGTATCGCTAGCCAGCCTTTCTGGATCAAATATTCTGATAAGCATGAAAAATCCCGTGCCATTAAGCTGGGTATCATCTTATCGGTCATCGCCAGTGTCTACTTCTTACTCTGCGTCATCCTTAAGGATGCCATCGGTGGAAACGTCCTTTATCTGCTACCTTTCGGTATCCTCGCAGGCTTCGGAACGGGTGGACTTTTTACTATGCCACAGGCCATGGTCGCAGACTCAGTCGACGCACAGGCACTGGCCACTGGTACTCGTCAGGAAGGCGTCTTTTATGGTACTTTGACGCTGGGCTATAAGTTATCACAGTCCGTGGCGATATTTCTCCTCGGTGTTGCCCTCGATTTGTTGAAGTTCGATTCATCAAGGGATGTTCAAATGGAGTCCACTGTTATCGGTCTTTCGCTACTCCTCGCTTTCGGCTGCATTATCAGCTTGATACTTGCTTACATCACCTATAAGCCCTATAGCCTCACGAAGCAGCGCATGAAAGAAATCCATGCAGACCTCAAGCACATCAAGGATTCTGAAAATCTAACGCCATCTGACGTTACACACTAATTACTCCGCCTTTTCCAAATGAAAATCATACGTCATCTCGGCAACCTGAGAGAGGGTATGGTAGATGGAGCAGTACTCCGTGGCAAGCTTAAAGGCTTGATCCACTCCTGTTTCCTTCTCAGCACCCACGCACTTGGCGCTGACATTTACCCACTTCAAGGTCGTCGGCACTTCGGTTCTTTTTTCACCTGTTATATCCATTTCAAAGCGCACGAAATCGATGCGCTTTTTTTTCATGATATCTAAAAATGTCGAATAAAGGCAAGCACCTAAAGCCCCTAAAAGCATGTCATAGGGCGCAACGGTATCTTCCTCGACACCTATTTTCACGCGACCCTTCGGTGCTGTGAGCTCTCCTTTAAAGGAATTGCTAAACGATAATTTCACTTCTTTTCTGTCCATAATCTTTATTCCTTTCTTGAAAGTTTCCTCGAATGGTTCTCTATCGATGTGACTATGTCACATCACTCTCCTTATTTTATCATAGGCTGTTGAATAATGAAACGCGACGTGGTAAAGTTTAATTATCCCCTGCGAGGGGGGTATCCCTTATTGATTTCTATTCTTTGTGGACATACCAAGCGGTGTTTTTTCCTCATAGCACCATATGCCACCTGACGCGAGAGCGTCTTTTTTTTATTTAATAATTCTCAATTTGAGAATTCCGAGCTTATATTCTCATTTTGACACCGATTCACAGGTGAGTTCTCATTTTGAGACGAATTCGGTGTTATGCACTTCATTACGACTGAGGATTTTGAACAGGTACAGCGAATTTAAGCATTGGCACAGCTTTTGCGGTAGAAAAAGGCAAGAAGAAACCCGAAAAGGAGTATCCGGATATGAAAATGAGCGCGAAAGAACTGGATCAAATGGTGGTGGAAAAGTTAAAAGCAGAGGTCAAGCCCGCCATGGGATGTACAGAGCCTGTAGCGGTGGCACTGGCCGTGGCTAAGGCGAGAGAGTTATGCTTAGAAGATGCGCCTGCACTATATGACGATTTAACGGTTTCGGTGTCCGTGAGCCCAAACATTTTTAAGAACGGACTTGCCGTGGGAATCCCTGGAACGGATCAGGTTGGTCTCGTGATTGCATCGGCGTTAGGACTTGTTTCGTGCCACAGCGCACGGGGCCTAGAGGTCTTCAGCGAAGTAAAACCAGAGGACATCAAGACAGCCTTCAGCTTCATCAAAGCAGGTAAAGTAAAAATCGCCATCGCTGATACCGATAAGAAAGTCCTCGTGGACGCCACTGTCTATAATGGTGCCGAAGCTTTCGGCCGCGCTGTCATCGAGGATCGACACGACCAATTCGTGAAACTAGTCTCGCATAGAGGCGAGCTCTTAGCCATCTCTTCTGAAGTCTGTAAAGCGCAAAATAATCACCCTTTATACGATTTATCCATAGGTGAAATTCTCGACATCGTGGAGCGTCTGCCTTTTGAAGAGATACGGTTTTTACTCGATGGCTATGCCATGAACGAAGAAATGGCTAACTATGGGCTTTCGAAGCCACTGGGCATGAAGGTGGGCTGGACGCTGGAGGAGAACACGAAAAAGGGACTGCTATCAAACGACCTGATGAACCGCGCCATGGTGCTCACTGCAGCGGCTTCAGATGCACGCATGTCAGGTGCTTCGCTTCCTGTCATGAGCAGTAATGGTAGTGGTAATAACGGCCTCACCGCCATCCTTCCCATCGTCGCTTATACGAAGACACACGAAACCTCCGATGACGCTTTAGCCAGGGCTGCTGCCATCACCCATCTCATCAACAGTGTCATTAAGCATAACATCGGGCGGTTATCCGCACTATGTGGCTGCGGTGTTGCTGCAGGAACCGGTGCATCAGTGGCCATCACATGGCTCATGGGCGGTTCGCGTGAACAAGTGACCGGTGCGATCCAGAACATGGTGGCGAATACCACCGGCATGATTTGCGATGGGGCAAAGGTAGGATGTGCACTCAAGCTCGCCACTTCCGCCTCAGCCGCTGTACAGTCAGCCCTTCTGGCGGTGAATGGCGTCATCGTTCCTTCTGGAAACGGCATTATCGGAAAGACCGCAGATGATACCATCGTCAACCTAGGCATCCTCTCTAAAAACGCCATGGACACCGTGGACCGTGTGATTTTAGACGTAATGCTGGAGCAAGTGGAGTAAATTAAAAGGAGTTGAAGCCTATCCTATTTTAGATAAGCCTCAACTCCTTGTTTTATTCTCGTTCCAGTTTTACCTAAATTTAGAACGTCAATTGATTCGTATCGAAGCTTGCCCCTTCCAAAGACCCTTTTTCAGGAAGCTCAAGTCCGAATAGCTCTTTAATCACTTCCTCGATTCTGGTGATGCTGATGAATGTCAGCGCTGATTTCACCTCATCGGGTACTTGATCTAGGTCTTTAATGTTCTCCTCAGGGAGCAACACACGTTTTACACCAGCGCGGTGCGCCGCGATGACCTTTTCTTTAATGCCACCTACAGGAAGCACGTTGCCTCTTAAGGTAATTTCACCCGTCATGGCCACATCGGAAGGAATTTTTCTACCGAGAATCAGTGACGCGATGGCTGAGAACAATGCAACCCCTGCAGATGGCCCATCTTTTTGAACCGCACCTGAAGGCACGTGGATGTGAAGGTCTTTTTTACCGAATTCAAAATCGGCGATTTGGAAGGCGAGTCGGGATCTCACGAGACTAAGCGAAATACGTGCCGACTCCTTCATGACATCTCCCAGCTTTCCAGTGAGAATCAGCTGACCATTTCCTGGCATAAACGAACCCTCGATAAAGAGAATTTCGCCGCCTACAGGCGTCCAGGCGAGTCCAGTGGCCACGCCGATGGCATTGTTCGACCCTGCAAGGTCGTGTCTGGCCAGTGGCTTACCGATGAGCTCATAGAGGTCTTCGGATTTAACATGGTAGGGAAGCGGCACTTGGTTCAGTACCACTTTTTCCGAGACCACCCTAGCGACGGAGGCGATTTGTCTTTTAAGACCGCGGACACCTGCTTCTCTGGTATAGCCATCGATGATGCTGGTGATGGCTTCATCCTCTAAAATCAGTTGATCAGAAGTCAAGCCATGCTCCTCTAGCACGTCCGGAATCAGGTGATCCTTAGCGATATGGAATTTTTCCATATTCGTGTAGCTGGAGATTTCGATGACCTCCATACGGTCCAAGAGCGGCCCTGGAATGCTTCTCAGCGAGTTCGCCGTAGCGATGAAGAACACATCTGAAAGGTCGTAAGGCACCTCGAGATAATGGTCGGCAAACGTGTTGTTTTGCTCTGGATCCAGCACCTCTAAGAGCGCGCTTGCGGGGTCGCCACTGTTGGCCACCTGAAGCTTATCAATTTCATCTAATACGAAAATCGGGTTGGTTTGACCCGCTTTTTTCATGCCTTGAATAATGCGACCCGGGAGTGCAGCCACATAGGTTCTTCTATGTCCCCTAATCTCCGCTTCATCGCGAATACCGCCTAAGCTCATGCGCACATAGGGTCTGTCCAGCGCTTTCGCGATGCTCCTGCCCAGACTCGTTTTACCTGTTCCAGGAGGCCCCACCAAAAGGAGGATTGAACCTTGTTTCTCCTTTTTAAGCTTAAGCACGGCGAGGTGCTGAATAATCCGATCCTTGACTTCTTTAAGGCCGTAGTGGTCATCATCTAGTACGCCTCGCGCCTTTTCGATGTCGATTTCCGCGCCTTTGAACTTGCCCCATGGTAGGGCGATCATCAGGTCGAGATAGTTAGCGATGACATTGCGCTCAGCACTTTGTGGCGATAACGCTTCAAATTTGCTAGCCTCTGATAAAGCGATTTTTTTCACATCCTCAGGCATCAAGGATTCGCCTATAAGCGTCGCATAATCCTTTTTAGCAGCGCCGCCCTCTTCACCCTCATTTAGCTCTTCTTGAATCGCTCTCAGCTGTTCGCGTAGGAAAGCCCTGCGATAGTTTTTGTTCGCTTCCTGCGAAAACTTCTCACTCATCTCCTTTTGGAATGCGAACATTTCACGCTGCTTAATCAGGGCATCGATAAGCTTCATCCCCTTCTCGCTATAGGTCTTCGCTTCGAAGATTTTCTGTTTATCATCGATGGTGATGTTCATGTACTGAAGCAGAACGCCTGATAGGAGCTCGATGTCATCCAGTTCCTCGATATACGTTACAAACGGCTCAGCGCCTTTAAAATACTGGCTGATGTCCAGCACCAGCTGTTTGATATGGTTCAGCATGTCCTCATAAGGCAAGCCTTCCATATCGGCGATAATCGGTTCATAGACATAATCCGCCTTTAAGATATCCTCCATCTGGTAAAAACGCTCGATTTTTACACGATCAACCGCTTTAATGTCCAGCAGATAATACTCGCCATCGCGTTTGATGTTTTTAACCTCGATGAGCACGCCAAATCTATAAAAATCTTTAATGTCATACTTAGATGTTGCACTGCGGTGTTTAACAGAAACACCTAACGCGAACATCGCATCCTCGACCAAATCCTTTTCCAGATCACGGGAAGGCTCTTTTGCTATCTTGATGGATACTTCGTTTCCTTTGAACAAAACCATATCTGAAATGCCCAGTACGTTTAAAATGACTTTAGGTTCATGTGTTTTCATAATGCCCCTCCTCTCCTGTCTTTGTATCTTCTATATACCCATATTTACTGGGTTAAGGCACTTGTTTATCCTAAAATACCAAAATATCAAAGGGGCTTCTAGCGAAGTTTGTGTATGAATTGTAACGTTTTCTTTAATTGCATGCAATTTGTTCCAATAAATAAGCCGCACCGTGTCATAACGCACTGTGCGGCTTAATTGCATTTGATTTCAAATTCGTTTAAATTTTAAGGTCAATTTCATGGACAGTGCCAGCGCCACCGCTCTCTTTTAAATAGACACTGCTTTCACGGATTTTTCCCAGAAGCTCCGCCCCTGATTTTACATGAAATTCTGAAGCCACCTTACCGAGGTAAATCGCCCCCACATCGGCCTCTTTTAATCCGATCAAGGTTTTCTCACCCGATGGACTCACCGTCCAAATTTTCAGTGCACTGAAAATGGCATCGGATTCGTCGATCCAACCGTTTTGATCACCATCATAGGTGGATAGCTCTCCAAAACCGCTACCTGTCTCTGGTCCGAACAACTCGCCACCATCGTCGATGCTACCGTTGCCGTTTTTGTCGAGTGCGAGGAAGCCACTACCCGATGCGAGGTTCTTAAAGGTTTCTGCTGTGCCGTCAAACGTGAGGTCCAGTTCGATGGAATCCTCGCCGAAGGCGATGCCCTTTCCATCAAAGTTAATGACGAGGGGATCCTGAAGCTTCGCCCCGATTTCGATAAGGGTCTCTGATGACTCTGCATACGAACGCTGCATATCGAGATTCACTTTAAAGGCGATGGTCTGTCCATCGGCCGTTTTTACGACGCCTTTTGAAGAGAAGGTCATTAGTTCGGATTCCTGCATTTCGTATCGCTGAGTAATACGTATTCCTATCTGACCACCCGCCTGACCATTCGCAGCGCCTCTTTGACCCAGATGGCGTCCTTGATTTCCTTTAACCACAGGTTGCGACGAAGGTTCTGAAGATTTTGCGCCTTCATCCTGCTTCACCACCTGCTGGAACTTGAATTTCTTGCCGGTAATGGCAGAAATAAACGATTCCAGTAAGCGAATTTTCGCTTGATCCTCTTCTGATAAATGGAATAAATCCGTCACTTCCGTCTCCTGAAGCGATAAGCTCTCTTCAGATAGTGAAAGCTCTATAAAGCTTCCCTGTGCAGCGCCCATCTGAACCTGCTGAGGCTGGGGTGGCTGAACGGGGGTTTTAAACACGTGAATAGACGACTCCATACGTGTCGTCTGACTGAAGGCAGAAGTAGCCTTTTGCGCAACTTCAAAATTTGCGATTTTCATAATACACCTCCATGTGCATCAAAAACCTAGTCTCCATACTATGATAGAGTATCGGCAAAAAACGTGATGCGTGTTAGCCAAAAAAGTAAATCAACTATAGGGAATCCCTATAGTTGATGTGAATATAACTTTATTTTTCGGTAGAGCGTCGCACGGCTAATACCCAATGCCACGGCCGCTTTTTCCAGCCCTTCACCGCTATCGCCATACTGCTTAAGGGCCAACATAATCAGATGACGTTCTGCTTCCTCTAAGGGAATAAGCGCTTCTGATCGAATCTCCTGTGACACTTCAGACGCACGTTCCAAATTGATTTTATTTTCCAACCTTAATGCCAAATTTTGCAACCGCTTCGGCAAGTGATAGGCTTTAATTTCATCCTCGTCACACACATGGACCGCATACTCGATGGTATTCTCTAGCTCTCTGACATTTCCCGGCCAATCATGCAACATGAGAAGCTGCTTAGCCTCTTCGGATATGACCATGCGCCGCTTTTCTAACTGCTCGCACCACTTTTTCGTTAACAAATCGGCGGTAAGCAGCAAATCCTCTTTCCGGTTTCTAAGTGGCGGAATGACGATGGGGATGACATTCAGTCGATAGTATAGGTCCTGTCTAAACGACCCCTCTAAAACCTTTTCCTCCAGATTCGCATGCGTGGCAGCGATGACCCTGACATCCACAGGCACAGACACATCCCCACCAAGTCGATCGATGACCTTTTCCTGAATCGCTCTAAGCAGTTTCGCCTGTAGATGCAATGGCATATCGCCGATTTCATCTAAAAAAAGCGTCCCTCGATTCGCCAGTTGAAATTTCCCCAGCTTACCGCCGCGCTTTGCACCGGTGAATGCCCCCTCATCGTAGCCAAAAAGCTCACTTTCCAGTAAATAATCAGGGATGGCTGCACAGTTCACTGCCACAAACGGTTCGCCATGACGGCTACTACTGGAGTGGATCGCTCTCGCAAAAAGCTCTTTACCTGTGCCGCTTTCGCCTAAGATGAGAACCGTGGATTGACTTGATGCCACGCGCCCTGCTAATGCCTTCGCCTGCAATAGCGTATCAGAAGTCCCTATGATTTGCTCAAATCCAGTAGCCACCCCATCCAGCATCACTTCATTAAGGGTGTTCATCACCTCTTCCATGGTTTTAACGGTGAGGATAAACCCCCGAATAGTGCGGTTTATCTTAATGACAGAGACATCATATACGCCTTGGAGTCCATTTTGAAAGGTATGATAATGGTTTTTACTATTCTCGGTCTGTGAAAGGGTCAAGAGTGCTTTTTCTTCACCAAGTAGCGCTTTAACATGTTTAATTTCCGCACCGAAGGTCTTTCTAAACCGCCTATTCGTCCTTAATAGTTGGCCATCCGTACCGACGGCGATAAGGTTCGTATCGAGGTTATCGATGACTACCTCCAGCTCTTTAGCCAGCATATCCACGGCATCATGGCTTTCTTGCTCGGCAAGCTTCGAAGCGATGAGATCTGCCATCCGGTCTAAAAAGGCCATGAGATTCTGTTGATTACTGAGCAGGGCCTTTCGCTGAGAATCTTTAAAGGCAATCAGTCCGATGACGCCGATGGTCTTCCCATCCAGATGGATGGGGCAGCACACCTCCGCATGCTCCGTGCATTTATCCTTACAGTCGCAGTTCAAGCAGGCTTGGTGCGCACCAGGGTTCTCGATAATAAAGCCATGCCCTTCACGTAGGGCATAGCTAAAGGCGGCATTTTCAGAAACCACTTCGCCGACACTGTCTTTATAACGACCTGTTCCAGCGAGCCTTACCCGCTGATCATCCACGATGGTGACGTCGATATTCACCACACTGGCGATGGCTTCGCAGATGAGTTGTACACTGGATATGATTTTATTTAACGACATAATTCCCCCAACATTTCCTACCGTCCATCAACCCTTCATGCCCATGATGGCCACGGTTTCTCTCGCCCACTTCACCGAATCCATGTAGGCATCAAATAAGCTATCTTCATCCATTTTCATCTTCTTAGCTAGCGCATAAGCCTCATCCCAATCGCCCCTCTCATACGTGTTGACGAGTTTGAATATGGGCATTAAGGTTCCCTCGTGCTCAATTAAGGTTTCTTTGATGGAATTGGGAAGCGAAATATCACTTAAGGCTTCGGACATGGGTTGATCCAGCATGGCATCGATGGTACTGAAAAGTCCCATCATGGAGGCCTCATGCTTAATTTTTTTTAACCCGCCATGGATGGCGATGGCTTCAGCGAATTTGGTACGCACCAAGGACATGATCATCAGCTCTTTCGGTTTGTTTTCGCCCAAATCCTGGATCATCAAAATGTTGATCCAACGCTCAATTTCCTTAAGTCCCATGTAGGTAAGCGCACGTTTGATGGAATAGACCAAATCGTCGCCTGCACGTGTGGAAATCACGCGCATCAGCCGATAGGCCAGGTTAACATCCTTTTCGATAATCTCTGCCAGCACTTGGTAGGAAGGCTCTTCCTTCTTTAATTCCGAAATAATACGGGCATACTGCGTCTTCGTAGAGGCTTTATGATTCGCCTTGCCTACGATGGAAGGTTTTGAGAAAAAGTAGCCCTGGAATAATGTGAATCCCATTTCCTTCGCAAGATTAAATGTGGCTTCATCTTCGATCTTTTCAGCGAGTAGAATTTTATGATGCCTTAATGCGTTAGCGACTGGCACTTTAAGCGTTTCAAGTGGCGTCATCATCAAGTCGTATTTGATGATGTCCGCGAAGGGAACGAGCGGATAATCGTCATAGCTTTCCACGAAGTCGTCTAAGGCGATGCGATACCCTTTATGCTTCAAGTTCTTAATGCGCTCGATAAGCGATTCATCCACCTCCACATCCTCGAGTACTTCGATGATGAGCCGATGACTTTCGATAAGCTCTGGTAAATCCGAGCGGATGAAATCCGCGTCAAAATTGATAAATGCCCGTTTATCATCGACAATTTGGTCGATGCCTGATTCAAAAAGGTTTCCTATGACGCTTGCGGTGGCGTGTGAAGAAGAAACCCCATCAAAACCTTTGGAGTGACTCCCCGATCTAAATAAGAGCTCATAGCCGAAGACCTCCATGGATTTATTAAAAATCGGCTGTCTTGCAATAAACATAGAACGCTCCTGAGTGAAAATATGTAATCATTTCATACCCTCATCATATCACGTTTCCGCATATCCTTCCATGAAGTTTTATCTGATCGTCACACTACAAACACGTAAAAAAAGCCAGTCCGAACGCATCCAGACCGACTTTCTCACTTTAAAATTATTTCACTTTTTATAAATAACGCTTTTCTAATCTTTCTACCATGTCCTCGTACTTCTTCTGGATGCCCTTTGCCATTTGCTCTTTCTCAAAGGCTTCACAAGCAGTATTAATGCCTTCCAAAATATTCGCATCTAAGGTTCTTTCAGCAAACGGATACACCACGCCATCTTCCTTATCGATATGACGGTGCAAAAGATGTGTATAAGATACTGCGTTTGCGATGATATCCACAACTGATTCACGATCTCCTGCTTCATGTGCTTTTAAAGCTGCTTCAAGACCTGCCATATGAAGTCTTCCAAGATCGTGCTCTACCAGCATTCCGTGGGTGACGAGCTTTTCAGCAGCTGGACCAGAGTGTGCCACCATCTCATTAAAGAGCAGCTGCTCCTCTTTTCCATGGTGATGGTCATCGGCATAGCGTCTTACGAACTCGATCATGTCTGCGAAATCAGCGTAGTTGATTTCACCTGTTTCGATGGCCTTAAAACTCGCCTTTCTAAGAACCGTCAGCATGCGCTTGATCCATTTATGCTCATCTACCATTAAAACGATGCCGTTCATGCTGCCCTCCTCATGAGTGTGTACTGGTTATTTTCATCTACCGTAAGCTCAAATTCTCCTGATACGAACCCTTTAAGCCATTCTGCCCTTAAAAGGTCATGGTGCTTTACATCACCACCAACTGCCTGCCAATACTCGGAATGGATGCAAAGCTTCTTAATCCAAACCATGGACTGCTCGTCTGCGGAAAGCGGCTGATTCACTCGGTCACAAGGCATGCCTTCTAAAACGTGGTCGTAAATCGCCTTAAACACTTCCTGCGGGGAAGCCATACTACCCGTATAATTTTCCACTGCGCGTTTACCATCTGCATAATACAGCGCTTTTAAATCATCAAAGGTGATGATGCCATCCTTAAGGATTTGCGTGATGACATAGGCCATTCTATATTCTAAGCTTTGGATTTTTGACTGAAGCCAGCCGTGGATGTTCCCACCATCGATTACAGATGAGAGCTCTGAACGCTCAGGTGCTCCAAACGTCGTTTCCGTATAATGCTTAATCAGTGCACCATCATGTCCTTTTTCTTTCATCAAATCGTAGATCTGCTCGAGTAAATCCTCATGCCACTGAATTTTATTATATAACCAGTAGTGAATCGGTCCTAAAAATGCGCTCATTGGGTTTCTCCTATTCTGCCTGTTCTTTAAGTGCGGTCATCAGCTTTTCGATATTAAGACCGTGCACGAGGCATGCCTCTTCAAGTGTCTCTGCTTGTGCTGAAGGGCAACCCACACAGCCCATACCGAAGCTGAATAATACATCTACTGCTTTAGGGTAAGTTCTCACCACTGATCCGATGGTCATGTCTTTAGTAATCATTTATGTTTCCTCCTCATTTTTTGGAATAATTTTATCGCAGCCTTAGTGTCCGTTCACTAAAAAACCTGCTAGTTCATATTTTCTAATATGACTATAGCAGGTTTAAAAAGTGGTTTCTGTTACCTGTGTTACATTTTTGCGTGTAGCGAAATAAATTTGCGTCCAAGCACAGGATCGAACTGAATCCCTAAATACCGTTCAATCTCTTCCAGCGCTTCACCCTCGTTTAGTACCGGTTTATAGAGGCGTTCATGGGTCATGGCTGCAAAAGCGTCTGACAGGCTAATAATGCGGCTTAAAATGGGGATTTCATCACCGGAGATACCCTTGGGGTAACCCTTGCCGTTCCAATGCTCGTGGTGTGACAGCACCACATCGGCGCATTCAGCCATGCCGTTTACAGAGCTGAGGATGCGATAGCCGATATCCGCATGGGTTTTAAGCTGCTCCATTTCCTCTTCCATGAGCTGACCCTGTTTTTCCAAAATCGCCTTTGGTATGGCGATTTTTCCGATATCGTGGTAGACCGCCGCCTGCCGCAAGGTTTCCAGTTCGGTTTCATTGAGACCGATGGCTTCTCCCAGCTGAACGCTGTATAATGCCACGGTATCCGAATGCTGCTTTTCAACGGGGGATTCCTCAAATAGCGAAACGAGAAGCTTCTCCACCATTTGTTCTTTCACGACCGGTCCTTCAAACAGTTTTCGTTTATACATCTGGTCTTCGGCGTACTTCATGACTTCTTTAATGGCGTCATTTGGTTCCTGTTTGGTCGCAACACCAAATGCCACAGAGAGGCTCAGCTCAAAGAACTTCACTTCTCCGCAGGATTTCTGGATGCGGTCTATCAAGCGCTCTGCTTCATCATAAGTGGTTTGAGGCAATATGACGATGAACTCGTCGCCGCCCAAACGGCAAATAATGTCGTCTGCACGAAAGACCTTTTTCAGCGCGTCCGCGAAGGAGATGAGCAGCTGGTCTCCCACAGGGTGGCCAAAACAGTCATTGATCAGCTTAAGACCATTGACATCGGCCATAATGATGCTAAGGGGAAAGTTTCTGGAAACATCCAGACGTTTAAACTCTTCTTCGAACATATACCGATTATAAAGCCCTGTAAGCTGGTCGTGATAACTTAGGTATTTGATGTTCTCTAAACTCTTATACTGAGGTGTCATATCGCGGCAGAGTGCCACGATTTCGTTTTTACCACTGCGCATGAGGCGAATTTCATAGTGGAAATCCTCTCCGTCGTTCGTCGTGGAAAAATTCACCGTCTGCAGGTCGTTAATGCTAAGAACGCGACCGATGGCCTCGACCAAAGCACGCCCGCTGTCTCCTGGTAGCTGCTCACTGAGCTTTCTCCCCATAATCAGCGTGCGCTCGGGAAAATGACAGGCCTGCTCGTCCGATTTATATTCTAATACACGCGATTCGTTATCGAGGATAAAAATCACATCGGGAATCGCATTGATAATGGCTTTGTTTTGGCTTTGCGTCTGGCGGAGCTGCTCATTGATTTCATAAAGCGCCTTCGTCTTCGCATTTACCAGATAGTTCAGTATAAAGATGGCCAGTGCGCCTATAATCACTGTTAAGCCCAGTCCGACGAGCCACCAACCGGATAATGAAAATAATGCTGACATCGTTTCCCCCTTGCCCCATTTACACCTTCATTATACCCTATCCAATTAATAATTATTCGTTTGTAAGCAATTTGGCAATGACACTGACGAAATCGTATGATTAAATCGCCGTGAACGCTATCTGTTTAAATCAAACAACCATGTTAAAGCCGCTGGTAATCGCTTCGCCCAGGCCAGCTCATTATGGACCGCACCCTCGTCCAGCACAAACCGGATACGTGCCTCAGGAACGCCACAGGCTTTTAGCTTCTCCACGACGTTTATCGAGCCGTTAATATACCGGGTGTTAAAGTCCGTAATGCTATCGTTGCTGGTCTCCTCTGTGCCCACATCGAGGTACCACCTCGTTTCCAGTGCCGGATTTACCTTCTCAAGCTGTTTCAGAAGTCTATCCTCCTCGAACCAGACCGCCGTGGAAAATGCACCGACCTTGCTGAACACCTCTGGGTACTCGCTGCCTAAATAGAGCGAAATAAAGCCACCCATGGAGCTTCCCACCACGGCCGTATGCTCTCTGGACGAAAGTGTCCTATACCGCTGATCAATAAAGGGCTTTAGGGACTTTACGATGAACCGCCCATAGGCTTCACCCTCTCCGCCGATATCGCCTTCTACCGATTCGAGGTCTTTTAGTGCCTTTGCCGGTAAGGATGCCCAGGGTGAATACTCGTTTAGCCTTTCTAGTCCAGGGGCGTTATCGATGCCCACGATGAGACAGCCTGAAAACCTACCGCCCGCATCGATCGAACCCCGTGCATCGATTCGGTTTTGTGTGTCGACTGGATTTTGTGAGTCGACTAGATTTTGTGTGTCGTCTGGATTTTGTGAGTCGATTAATCGTTGAACGGCTGTATGCGCATCCCATATCATACCGTAAGCGGCATCCTTCACATCGAATAGATTCTGAGCATCGTGCATGTACATGACTGGGAATCGCTGTTCAGGATTTGCCTGATAGGCCTCTGGTAGCCACACCCTGATTTTACGCATCTTCCCTAACTCGGGCATTTCCATTTCAAATAATTCGAACATAAAAAACCTCCTTAATGGCGTTACCTGCCAAAAAGGAGGTTGGTTTTTCCGATTCGGCTAACGCTTGATCATATGAATCGGTTTATCAACTGCACCGTGTGCCGCTTCCATGACGATTTCAGATAGTGTCGGATGCGGATGGACCGTTTTTGCGATGTCGTAAATGGTGCCTTCCAGCTCCATGGAAACTGCGGCTTCCGCGATCATGTCCGTGGCATGCGAGGCGACGATGTGCACACCGATGACCTCACCGTACTTTTTATCGTGGACGATTTTCACGAAGCCTGTGGTTTCACCCTCAGCAACGGCCTTGCCGTTTGCGCTGAGCGGGAACATGCTGGTGCCCACATCATAGCCTGCCTTGACGGCCTCTTCCTCTGTGTAGCCGATGACGCCTACCTCTGGGAAACTATAAATGCATGCAGGGACCTTTTTATAATCGATGCTGGTTTTAGAACCGTGGATTGCTTCTGCGGCCACGATGCCCTCAGCAGAGGCCACATGTGCCAACATCATTTTACCACACATGTCACCGATGGCATAGACACCACTCACGCTGGTTTCCATATGGTCATTCACCACGACGCCGCGCTTGTCCACCTTCAGTTCCAGTGATTCAAAGCCTTTTAGATTTGGTACACGCCCTAAACTGGACAACACCTTATCGCCTGTGACGCTGGCTGCCTGACCGTCCACTGAATAGTGAACGGTCCCGCCATCGATCCGCTCGAGCTTCGCCCCAGTGATGATCTTCACCCCTTTGCTGATCAAATGGCGCTGGATGGTGCTGCGCACATCCGCATCAAGCATCTTCAGCACTTCATCAGAGCGCTGTATCAAGGTGACCTCTGTTCCCAGACTGTTAAACAGTGTGGCAAACTCGATGGCGATAACGCCGCCGCCTAGCACCACCACGTGCTTAGGCTGTTCCTTTAGCATGATGGCACCTGTGCTGTCGATGACGAAGCCACGTTCCATCGCGTCAGTTAAACCGTCGATGTCGGGTACCATCACTGAAGAGCCAGTGGCCAATATGAGATTTTTACCTGTAAGTGTTTCATCGCCGACGACGACGGTGTTTTGATTAACCGCACGACCATACCCTTTATAGACGTCAATTCCGTTAAACTTCACCAATTGTTCTACGCCGCTGACGATTTTATTTACCACGCCTTCTTTTCGCTTCATGAGGTTTGACCAGTTGACCGCAGGCTGTGCCTGTGGGCCGAGGTCGATGCCAAATTCAGCCGCCGAAAGCATGTCTTCGTAGAGCTTTGCACTCCTGAGAAGCGTTTTTGTGGGAATACACCCGTAGTTCAAGCAGACGCCACCGATGCGGTCGCCTTCCACTAAAGCCACCTTTGAGCCCAGCTGCGACGCCTTGATCGCCGCCACGTAACCCCCTGGGCCACCGCCGACGACGATGATGTCATACGATTTCATAATGGCCTCCTAGTGTATCAGTAAAGTGTTGGGATTCGATAACAGCTTTTTAAGGTGTCCGACGAAACGTCCTGCATCCGCGCCATCGATGATGCGATGGTCAAACGATAAGGACACCGGAAGTACCGAACGGATCACGATCTCATCATCAATCACCAGTGGCTTCTTAACGATGGTGCCCACGCCGAGAATGCCGGCTTCTGGATGTTTGATTACAGGTACGCCGAAGCTTGCACCCACCGCACCATAGTTGGTGATGGTAAACGAACCACCAGTGAGCTCCTCCAGCTTAAGCGTCTTATTTCTCGCCCTGGCACTGAGGTCCTCGATGGCTTGCGCCAGCTCCAGTAGACTCATGCGATCTGCGTCTTTAATTACAGGTACCATCAAGCCATCCGGTGTGTCCACCGCGATGCCGATGTTATAGAATTTCTTATAGACGATTTCATCTGTGGTTTCATCTAAAGAGGCGTTAAGACCACCATAGAGCTTAAGTCCTGAAATCACCGCTTTGATGAAGAACGCGAGATAAGTGAGCTTCGCGCCTTCGTGCTCTGCGATAACCTTTGATGCGTTTCTAAACGACACGAGGTCTGTGACATCGATTTCATCCATAACAGCCGTATGTGGAATCGTGAACTTCGATAAGCTCATGTTGGCCGCTATGGTTTTGCGTAGCATGGTCATTGGCACACGTTCTGTGCGGTCCATCTGAGGGATACGCGTTTTCGGATAAGCACTGCCATACGAAGCAGCTGCCTCTGGTTGCAGCGGTGCGCCTGATTGATCACCGATCGACTGAGGTGCCCTCTGTCCAGATACACCACTGCCCGATTTCGCTTCTGCGGCTTTTCGGATATCCTCCTTCATGACACGGCCTTGCGGGCCAGTGCCCGCGATGGTATTAATGTCCACGCCGAGGTCCTTCGCCATTTTTCTGGCCACAGGAGTCGCCAGTACTTTTCCACCAGAAGTTATAACCGGTTCAGCTGAACGCGCTTCACCACTGGATGGAATTACCGCTTCAGAAATTTCGATCTGCCCAACCACTGCCGTGCTGCCGCGCTCTTCAACTGATTCGGTACGCGTCTCAGGCTGCGAAGCAGCGGCCACATTCGAGGACGGTGTCGCCGGTTCGCCTGCGGATGCGACACTCGCTGTGCCCCCCGCTGGATCCTCTAAAATCTCACCGCCAGGCATGTTGGAACGCACGCCGGGTTCGCCATCATCCACGATGACGATGACGTCGCCTACGTGGACCTTCGCACCGACCTTGAAGCGGTTAATATGAAGCTTCCCCGAAACGGGTGAAGGAATTTCTGCGTTAACTTTATCGGTCTCCAGGGTAAAGAGTGAATCACCCTCCTTCACCGAGTCCCCTTCATTAAAGAATAATTTGAGAAGCACACCTTCGTGGATGCCCTCTCCAATATCTGCAAATTTCACATGAAACATAACGTCACCTCCTAGAATTCGAGCACGGTTCTCAGCTCGCTGACGATGTAGTCCGTATCTGGAACGTAGTGATGCTCGCCTTTAGGGAGCGGTACGATGGTATCGTTACTGCCGATGCGCTTCGGTGGTGCTTCGAGATATAAGAACGCACCTTCGTTAACAGTGGTGATGAGCTCAGCACCTGGACCAAAGGTCGTCGCCGCTTCATGTACCACTGCAAATCTACCGGTCTTTTGAACAGACGTTAAAATCGTCTCTTTATCGATCGGCGATATGGTACGTAGGTCGATGAGTTCGATGCTATAGCCTTCTTTTTCTAAAATTTCGATGGCCTTCTGAGTCTCCCTTACCATGGCGCCCCATGCGACCACTGTCAGGTTTTTACCTTCTTTAAGAACCTTTGCCTTTCCGATAGGAATCGTATAGTACTCTTCTGGAACCTCTTGCTTAAACGCGCGGTAAATGCGTTTCGGTTCCATGAAAATCACAGGGTCTGGATCGGCGATGGCAGCCAGTAATAAACCTTTCGCATCATAAGGCGTCGATGGTACGACGATTTTAAGCCCCGCTGTGTGGGCAAACAAGACTTCCAAACTCTCTGAGTGGTGCTCAAGTGCGCGAACGCCACCGCCATAGGGCATGCGGATGACCATTGGCACCGTATAGAGGCCTCTGGTACGATTTCTCATGCGTGCTGCATGGGTAACGATTTGGTTAAAGGCAGGAAACATGAATCCAGAAAACTGAATTTCCACGACAGGTTTTAAGCCGTTGATGGCCATGCCGATTCCTGCGCCGACGATGTTGCTTTCTGCGAGAATGCTGTCGAAGCATCTTTCTGCGCCGTATTTTTCCTGTAAACCCTTAGTGGCTCTGAACACGCCACCTTCTACGCCGACATCTTCTCCATAAACCACCACATTTTTATCATTCTCCATCGCCGTATCGAGGGCGTTGGTCACCGCTTCTACTAGGTTAAGAACTAACATCTATTTGCCCTCCTTTGCATAGAATGCTTTTTTGGCTTGGTACTGTGCTTCTAAAATAGGGGTCTTTTGCGCGTATACATAATCAAAGGTGTCTTCAAGTGGTGTTTCACCTGATTTTTCAACCTCTTCAAAGGTCTCCTTAACGAAGCGGCCGCGTTCCTCGCTGTATGCCTCTTCTTTTTCTTCATCCCAGATGCCCTTCGCCATCATATATTTTCTGAGGCGATCGATCGGGTCTTTATCTCTCCATTCATCCACTTCGCTGTTATCGCGGTAGACGGTTGGGTCGTCAGATGTGGTGTGTGCACCCATCCTATAGGTGTAAGCTTCGATTAGTGTTGGGCCATCACCGCGTCGCGCACGCTCAGCGGCTTCCTTCGTCACTGCATACATGGCGAATATGTCGTTTCCGTCCACTTGGATGCCTGGTATACCATAGGCTAATGCCTTCTGAGCAATCGTGCCCGATTTTGTCTGGATTTTTCTGCGAGTGGAGATGGCGAACTGGTTGTTCTGTACGATAAACACGTTCGGCAAGCTCTGAACTGCCGCGAAGTTAAGCGCTTCATGGAAGTCGCCCTGTGAAGTACCCCCGTCGCCTACATAAGCCACGGCGATGTCGTCGAGCCCTCTATACCGGGCTGCGTAGGCCAAACCTGATGCATGCTGCATTTGTGATGCGATGGGAATCGTCACCGGTAAGATGCGCACTTCCTCAGGCATTTTCATCCCGAGTTCGTTACCAAACCAGTAAAGGAAGATATTTTTAAGCGGTGCACCCTTTCGAAGCCAGACACCGAGCTCTCTAAATGAGGGCGCTACCCAGTCCGTCTGCCTGATGGCGAAGGCTGAACCCACCTGTGTGGCTTCTTGGCCAAGGTTCGGTGCATATGTCAGCATCCTGCCCTGACGCTGGTACTGAAGCGTCTTCTCGTCGATAATACGACTGAAACGCATGGTTTTATAGATTTCGACGATTTCTTCATCTGTGAGCTCTGGCATGAGGTCAGGTCTTACGACGACACCGTCCTTATCCATAATTTGAATCATTTCGTCTTTAAGTGGATCAAAGTTCTCTAAAAACATAATGCCCTCCTTAAATATTTATTAAGCCTTTCGGCATTTCTGATGGTTTCACATATTCAAACACTTCACCTCCGGGACCCGCAACCTTAAACGGTGGCGTTTCTCCGAAAACCCAGTCCCAAGACTGGTGACGCTGATAGACGCGATCTGCCATCAGTTGATTTGCTGAGATGACTTCCTGAATACTCAGTATCGCCACATCGTAGCCGACCTTCTGATAGTAGACATCGATGAGTGAATTAAGAAAGTCGCTTACTTTAAGTCCTGGTACACGCTCTGACAGATTCATCACCGGGCTGGACACCGATGCCACGCCCCGGTTTTCCAGAAACCTAGCGTTAAACGCCTCATCCTTGACTTTAAGGCACTTCCAAAGCGATACTAAGTCCGAATCGATGAGCAAGGTGCCGTGATGAAGCCGCCTCATGCCCTTCATATAAAAGGCACTTCCTGATACCTTCGCGCCATCCAGCTTAAGCTCTTTCCTGGAACCCACGGTTAGCTCAAGGTCAAATCGTTTACCAGCCTCCCTGATGAGATCAAAATTAAACGTCTCATCGTAAAGCCCGTTTCGCGAAATCACCGAATAATTGAGGTTGCCGGTGTCATGGTATACCGTCCCGCCTCCCGATAACCGTCTGATCAGCTGGATGTTGTGGGCTATAGTGTAATCCAGCGCCACCTCTTTCCAAGGATTTTGATTTCTGCCGAAGACCACCACTGGCGCATTGACCCAAAGAAAAAGAATCTGTTCATAGCCGGCAAACGACGTGAATAGAATCTCTTCGAGGGTATGGTTCATATAGGGGTCCTTTTGGTCGGAAACGACGATCAATCTGCGGTTCATAAGCGCTCCAGTAACTTAAGATTTGTTACTTAGATACCCGAGATTTTTCTTAATAAACATTAATGAGAATTATTCTCACTATGTTAACAAATGACAAATAAAAAAACGCCTTCGCGGGGGTCGAAGACGTTTCAAATTCTGTTGTTCCAATGAAAGACTAGTTATTATTAAAGACACCGCTTAACGCCAGTTTCGCTTTGCGACTTTCACGTACAGCTTCGCTTAAAAAAGCGTTTTCATCGCTGAGCACAGCATCAGAATTTTGGCCGAGGACCATGAAAAACACATAGTTACCAAAGGTGGAGACGGTGGAAGCTTCGATTTTTGCACGCTTCGCCGAGTCCATGGCATACGTGTCCAGCATCATGTTGCGATAGCGATTAAGCGCATCCGCAACCTCCAGCTCACTGCCACGCTTAACCTTAATGCCGATAAATAGATCCACATGAGTGGACATCAGTGCGGATTCAGCGATGTAGTCTTCAATATCAGTGATGTTCACACCATATTGACTCTCAAGCACATCGGCCGAGATGGCCTTGCTGGGTATGTAAAAATCACCATACGCCTCTTTAACGGCCTCATGTGCCGAAACCAAAAGCGATTCATTTGATTGATTCATTTTTATAAGGATCGCCGATACTAAAAGTAGCGCCATCCCAACCATCAGACCTGTCTTCTTCATCTTGCACCTCTTGCTTCTGAAAAATATTATAATGATAAGACGACTGAAGGATGCAAAAAGTTCCAATCCCATTTGCGAATGTTCGATGCGAAAATGATTCTGCAATGCAACTTACTCAATCCCTCCTAACGATCCCTCATTTCGCTTGGGTCATTCGGATGCATCCCGTTTGCGAACGTTCGACGCGAAAATGAGACTCGCTAGCGCTCAAACAGTCATTTTCGCTGTATCTCTCTAACTTCGAACGGCATGGGCATCCTCATGAAATCGCTCCTTTCGGGATGTAAGGATAGATTTATATAAATTACATCACATATTATGCAGAAATATAATCAATTCCTGATATTACTAGCGAAAAAACGGGTTGCTGCAAATGCAACAACCCATTATCTAAACTATCATCTTATTGACTTTCAATTACTTATTTTCTTCTTCTGACTGCAAATCCAGCTAAGCTGATCACTGAGCCTAATCCATAGAAGAGTTCTGGTGGTAATTGACCTGTTTGAGGTAATGCATCACCGAGAGGAACGATTTCATCAAGTACAAGTTCTTCTTCTGGAACCGGATCTAAAATTTCATCGAAGTTGAATCCAAACATTGCTGCGCCAAGTGGCGTTTCTTCTTCAGTTACTACTTCTGTTGGGGCTTCTGTGGTTGGTTCTGTTGGCGGCTCAGTTGGTGGTTGTGTGGTTGGTTCTGTGGATTCAGTTGGTTCTGTGGATTCGGTTGGTTCTGTGGATTCAGTTGGTTCTGTGGATTCGGTTGGTTCTGTGGATTCGGTTGGTTCTGTTGATTCGGTTGGTTCTGTTGATTCGGTTGGTTCTGTTGATTCGGTTGGTTCTGTTGATTCGGTTGGTTCTGTGGATTCC